>JAAGKN010001054.1_pt1 | contig 201590 bp, 260 predicted proteins | sample 6206371 | NCBI WGS metagenome assembly JAAGKN01 (sample SAMN11533720, study PRJNA540317) | gut metagenome | isolation source: fecal pellets from male and female animal of same cohort | host: Peromyscus leucopus | place: USA:CA | collected 2017 | reverse complement strand
TGATCGGCATGATCTCTTCCAACCCGTTCCGCCGGTTCATCGACCATGAGCTGGACGAGGAGGCGAAGGTCCAGCCCGGATGGACGTACTGGGAGCCCTCCATGGCGGAGAAGCGCTTCGGCCTTCCCGACAAGGACTACACCGCCGACATGGAGGCCCTGATGGGCATGATGAACGAGAGCTACATCAAGATCATGTCCCTGAACAACTGGTTCGCCACGCCCGACGGGAAAGAGGAGCTGGTCATGTACTGCCTGAGCAAGAAGGCCGTCCGCAGCATCAAGCGGGCTGTCTGCCAGTTCCCCTACCTGGTCCGCAGGTACGACCATGACCGCCAGTTCGCGGGCGAGATCATGGAATACGCAGGCATCGTCGCGGCGCAGATCCGCGAGACCGCGGCGAACAGCGAGGAAGCCTGAACATACGGCCATGCACGGCCGCTGCATGGAGATTCCACCGCGGCGGCCGTTTTTCGGCACATAAACCAACAAAAAAAAGGAGACCGTGACATGAAAAAGAGAAACAAAGCAATATCCGCCATCCTGGCGGCGTGCATGCTCGCCGGCATGCTGACCGGGTGCGCCATGTTCGGGGCGAAATCACCGGAGCCTGCGGAGCTGATGGCAGGAGGCATCCCCGATGACAAATCCATTTCCGCGGACATCTCGCTGACCGCGGACCTGTCCATGGACATGTCGGACCTGGGCGCGGACGCGAGCATGAACATGTCGATGGACATGGACATCCTCATGGAGCAGGCCGGCGACGTGGCGCACATGGACGGCAGCGCCAGCATCTCGTTCTTCGGGATGGACATGGACATGCCCGTCGAGGTCTGGCAGGAGCGGTCCGGACGGTCCGTCAGGGCGTACGAATACGACCAGGAGTCCGGCGCATGGACCTATTCGGACAGCGAGGCTGACGACGGCGTGGTGGGCCTGATGCCAGACGTCGGGAAGGTAGACGGGCTCGTCCTGGACGAGACGGACAGGAAAGCCTCCGAGTGGACCGTGTCCGGCACGTTCAGCGCGGACGACCTGGATATCGACATGGCCCAGCTGGACGGTATCGACGGCGATTTCGACATGTCCGTGACTGCGCGGTTCGACAAGAAGACCGGCCATATGACCTACCTGCTGTTCGAGGCAGGCCCCGCTGAGATCGACGGCGGCAAGATCAACGTCCTGAAGCTGGAGATGTCCAATATCGTATTCTCCGACGACGTGCTGGAAGTGCCTGACGACGTGAAGTCCGGAGCCGTCGCGGCCGGCGACAGCGGCATCGACGACCTGATGCCCGACGAGGGCGAAGGCGCCGTAAACGATACGGACGACGAGGGCGACGGCGGCGCGACGCAAGCTGCCCCCAGCGGCCACCCGTATTCCGTAGGCGGCGGCAAATTCGGCACAGGACATCTCGGAGACATGCCCCTGGACGCGGCCGGCACGACCGGGTTCAAGGCCTGGGTGACCGATATCGGCGGTACCTACATGCTCCTGGTCATGGGCGTGAACCAGACGGACGAGCCCCTGCAGCTGGACATCGGATACGACCTCTATAACGGGGAGGTCTCTTACGATGACGGCGAGACGCACATGGACATCGAGCCCGGATGCTTCTCCATCGACAGCTTCTGGCTGGATACGGACAAATACGAGCCGACCGGGATCGTGGCGTGGGGCGAGGTGGGCGACTACCCGTCCGAAAAAGAATTCGGGAACGACATGTCCGTCGACTGGACGATCGACACGGACAGCGGCGAGGTCACCGGCACGGCGAACAACGAGACATCCGAAGATGCCGAATGGGTCAAGGTCTGCGCCGCGTTCTTCTCAGGCGACGACCTGGTCTATTACCAGGATACCTACGCTGACTGCGAGGTCCTTGCTGCCGGCGAGAGCGCAGGCTTCACCATGTACCTGATGGACGGGATCCCTGCATATGACAACGCCGTGTTCTATGTGAGCGCGTCCAGGAAATAACACCCGCGGCGGGGTGATATAAAAAATAAAGCCATACAGGGCCTGCTCCTGTATGGCTTTTCTGCTGCTTTGGCCGTGGCTGCGCATGAAAACCGGGCTCCCCGCCCATGTGGCCGTAACGGGCCTGAAAGGCGTCGTGACGGGGCGTGACGGGGTTTCCGGAAAACGGGGTTGCAATTTGCCGGCGCGGCGTATATAATTATATAAGCGAGCCCGCCATTCCCTATAACGGGCAGGAAAGGAGGCGGGGCATGATGGCAGATGAAAAACATATGGTGTTCACCGATGCGCGCGAGGACGTGGACCTGGTGTCCCGGTATGCTGCGTTCCTGGAGCTGCAGAACCAGGCCGGCGGCATGACGGACCAGGAATACCTGGACAGACTGGCCGAGATCGACGGGTCGGGCGCGTTCCAGGCCGCGGCGTTCGGCTATACGGACGAGGAAATGGGCCGGCTGTCGGATGCGGAGCGGCAGGTGATCCTGCAGGCCCAGGAGGACCTGGAGAAAGAGAACGCCAACAGGCCGCCGAAACGGGTTCTCCAGTTCGACGGCGGCACGGTGCCTGAAACCGGACTGGAGACGGGCGACAACGTGGCTGCGGCTTATGCCGGTACCAGCGATGAAAATCCCGAAGGCGAATCCGAACCGGAAGCTGTCCTTGAGGATGAATCCGGATCGGAAGCCGCCCTGGAAGAAGCATCGGACGGGGACAGCATCGAGGTCACCGTTACAGACGGCGTCACAGGCGGCGAAGACGACCCGTCGCTGGATATCCGGTACGGGGGCGAAGAAGCCGTGGCAATGTCCGAAGAAGAAGAAGCCGAGTCAGGCATTGTCCTTGGTGCAGGCGGCATTCCCGCGAAATCCGATGCCGAGGACGAGGCCGAAAAAGACCTTGAGGAGGAATCCGTGCCGGCGGCTTCGCAGGTCGGCGAGCCCGAGCAGGAAATCCCTGTGACCGGTCCTGCCATGCTGGAGGACGAGGACGAGGCGGAGGCCCAGAAGGACGTGCAGCTCGGATGGGCGCCCGCAGGCAAGGTCCCCAATTTCGAGGATGGACAGCAAACGGTACAGCAGCCTGTCCCGGAAGGCCATATGCAGGTGAGCGAGGAGATCCAGATCAACGACTGGCTGGACGAGGTCGGCGCCGGCATGGGGCTGGTACGCGGCGTGCAGACCGCGGAATACGTCCCGCCGGAACCTCAGGCGCAGCCGGCTCAGGCAGCACCGGTACGGTCCGAGAAGATGCAGCAGCTTGACCGCATGGTGGAGCGGATCTACGGGCCGGCAGAAGGCGGCACGCAGAAAGAATCGGACGGCCCGTCCAGGTGACGGAGCAGAACAAAAACCAGAAGGAGGAACGCAAAATGGCAGGAAGAGATTACGCGAGAGGGTTCGACAGCGGGTTCGCCACGGATGCGGACTACGAGGACGGCTTCGTGGCGTCCGATGCGAGGATCGCCGAGATGGCAGCCCGTAACGGCATGTCCCATGAGGCGGCAAAGCGGGCGCTGGGCGTGTCCCAGTCCCCGATGGACCGGCTGCGGGCGATGACCCCCGAGGACGACGCGGGTGGCCGTTTCGAAGGCCCCGAGTATTAAAGGCTTGACAAAAACGGGGACCGACTATATATTATATATAACGGGCCCGCGGAGCCTTGCTGGCGCGGCGGGCATATAGGAGGTAAGGACAATATGGTCAATTACAGAAGCGTTGAGGCATATTTCAACGCCCGCAAGGGCAAGAACAACGACCAGGGCTTCAAGAAAGGCTACGGCGCCGAGGGTACGAACCGTAACTATGTGTCCCAGGAGATGCAACGCCTGCTGGACAATGGGTTCGAGCTGAGCCCCGAGAGCGTGCAGCAAAACTTCGAGGACCTGTTCGAGAAATTTTCCGCGGCTTACGGCAACGACAGCCCTGATTTCTGGAAGAACAACAAGATGGGCAAGATGGGCGAGACGGAGTTCGCCTGCCTGGCCATCGCCATGAGCGACATTAACGCCATGCGTGATGCAGGGCAGATCGACATGGATGCGTACGGCGAGTACATGTCGAGGCTGTTCGATCCGGCTACCATCGAAGGGCTCATGAACAGCGACAAGAACAACCCCGCCGCGTCGGCCGATTTCCTGACGCTGGTATCGGATATCTCTACGGCCCGCGAAGACCTTCCAGAGAACCAGTACGATAACTCCCAGGCCCTTCCGTACGGCACCCGGGACATCGTGAACGATGTCAACGACTATTCCGAGAACCATGAGCTCCGCGACCAGCAGGCCCACATGGATGATCCGAATTACAATTACATGTACACGCGGCGTGACGTCATGTCCCAGCAGCAGAACACGGAAGACGTGATGAACATCGTGCGCGAGTGGACCGACGCGGGACTGCTTCCCGAAGGCACGGACGCCGAGGAGCTCCGCAACTTCGTGACATACAGCCTGGCACCGGCTGCTACCGGCGGATATATGCAAGGCGAGTACAACGGCCAGGAGTACGGCGTATGGCCCGCGTCCATGGCGTCACTGACCTACGCCATGATGGACATCAACAGCATCGAGGATCCGGACGTGAAGGCGGCGATGATCGCCAACATCGCGAACCCTGAGGCCATGATGCAGATCGTGGCAGGCGACCCTGCCGGCGTCCAGTTCCTGAGCGACTTGGACCTGTGCGTCCAGAACCCCGAGCTGTTTGCGGCTGAGTTCTCCGGCGATACCGTAGACAACAGCCCTATGCCTGAAGGGCAGGAAGGCGGGGAACAGCCTGCGGTCGAGGATGATAACCAACCTGCTGTCGAGGACAACAACCAGCCTGCCGCGGGCGGGCATGCCGACAATGGCGCGGTTTACGACGCTGAGGAAGGGTTCGGCCATGGCCCCAACGGGTTCGATTACGACGCGGTGCTGCAGGCCGGCGACATCGAGATCCTGAACCAGAAGGCGCCGTCCGACCGTTTCGGCGACCTCCAGGCCGCGGCCCTGGAATACTACAAGAATCCGACCCAGGACGCGGCGGTCACCCTGGCGGACCAGTTCTCCGAGGAAGAGATCGGCCAGATCATGGACATGGCCGCTTACGGGCAGCGCAACATCGAGAACCTGACTCCGGAAGGCTGGGCGTCCCGGTACTATCCCGGACGCACCATCGACGGGCTGGATTCCGAGTTCCGTTCCCAGCAGGCCGAGGCCGCCGCGCGCATCATGACCCATGAGGATTCCTATGACCTGGGCGCGCAGATCAACCACCAGATCATGCAGGGGACCGATTTCGGCGTTTCCGACGGCAGCCTGATAAGCGCGGACGATGCCAAGGCTATCTACGAGAAGGCTGCTGGCATCGTGGCCGGCCAGTTCGGGGAGGATCCGAAATCGTTCGACGGCCTGGACGGCACGACCCTGGGCGAGGCCGTGGTCAATACAGAGATGCACCTCGAGCAGGACGTGAACGGCAACGGCACGGTCGACCACAGCTACGAGGCTGAAGAATACGAAGCCGGCGGCGATTACGGCCCTGACGTGGACATGTAGTCCCGCGCACGGCAGACGACATGAGAGGAGGACTGGCATATGGGACTGATCACAGGTGCCGCGAGCATCCTGAGCACGGCGGCTGACGTCGCAGGAGGCGTCGCGAAGCTGGGTTCCAATGCGGTGTCGCTGGGCGCCAAGTTCATCAAGTCCTGGCCCGGCAAGCTGATCCTTGGGGCCGGGCTCGTGAGCGCGGTCACGGCGAATCCGAATAAGCCCGGCGGGACGGTGTTCGGCAAGATCGGCGAAGGGCTCAAAGGGCTGCTGAACTCGGCAAAGGAGGCCATCGGCAACTTCATGGGCAAAGGCGCCGCACAGGCGGCCGTAGCCGTAACAGGAGCCGGGATCACGGCGAACCAGTACAGCTCGGAACTGAGAGAAATGATCGAGACCGGCGCGACGGCCAAGGGCGAGCTGGCAGGCACGGAGCCTGCCGCACCCGTCGCCGAGGCACCTGCGCCGGAACAGGCAGCCGTCACGGATTACCAGTACGGCGCGTGAATATCGTATGATACAGGAGGAACACTGACATGGCAGAAATGATCAGCGGCAGCGAAGTATTCACTGCCCTTATGGGCACCCCGCCCAAGAGCGTCGACGAGGTCCGCGCGGCAGTGGACAAGGCCGTCGAGAACGCAGGGTCCATGCGCGACCTTATCGCGTCCCAGAAATACGGGGTCGACCATCCCGGCGCGAACAAAACACTGGAGTCCAGCGTGGCGTACGCTGAACCGGCAGCCGAGCAGGCGGTACGCACGCCGGCACCTGAGGCTCCCGTTTACGAGCAGGAGGCAGAGGCGCAGGCCGCTGCCGGCTACGAAGGCCCGGACATGGACCTGTAGCTTCCAGGCGGGCATGCTTACGGCGTGCCCGCCTTTTCCAGCATCATGACGCATTATGATTTTCTTTTCGGGAGGAGGTGCCACAATGCAGGGGCATGATATCAGCGCGTGCATGCGTGCCACGGCAAAGAACATGAAACGCATCCGGTCCGGCATCACGTCGCAGATGCAGAGCGTCAGCGAGGAGCTGGCGAAGCAGCTCGGGCATACGTCCGCGGTCAGAGGTGACGCGTGGGAGGCCCACAAGGCGTACATCCATTACGCCCGGGAGCACCGGAAGGCTGAAAAAGAAGCGGTCCGGTCCGGCCAGGAAGTGCTGCGCGACCGTACCAGCGACATAGTGAAGCTGCGCCAGATGACGTCTGACGCGCACGACGGCATATCGCCGGACACGGGCCACGACGGGCCGGAAATGTGATATATCTTATGACGCAGGAGGAACGAACACATGGGTAAATTCGGATTCAGAAGCACGACGGGCGACGCATCGGACGCCGGCACCTGGCGTGCGGAAATATCGCTGCTGTTCCAGCAGTACAACGCCAATTCCGAGGGCAAATCCATCATCGATACGGGGGTGCCCGTCACGAAGCCGGCGCTGATGGAGATCCTGAGGAACAAGAAGCAGCTCTTCGACGCCGACTCGGAATACGCGCAGCTCGACGAAGAGGCGCGCTACAAGAAAGCCGTCAGCTATATCATCGGGAACCAGGAGAAGCTGATGGGCCGCCAGCCCGACGCGCCGGTGAAATTCGAGCCGATGTCCGAGGAGGACTACTTCAAGTACCTGGAGGCGTCGGCCAACGAGATGGACCGTCGGGAGAAGCTGGGGCTGGCACAGGACCAGGCGGCCCAGGACGACGCGCAGGCAAACGCGGCAGCTGCTGCAGAAGCCGACGCGCCTTCCGGGAATGCGCCGGGCTCCGCCAATAGCGGGGACGGGCATGACGACGCGTCCGGGGAGCCTGACTTCGCGAAGGACTCCTGGGCGATGCTGGTGGCCAAGGGCGTGGTGTCCAAGGAATTCGTCAACCGCGCCCAGGCGATCGAGGCCCTGGACGACATCTTCGCCCGCAGCCAGAGGCAGTTCCGGCAGCTGGCCGACCCGATGAACTACCTGAGCTCCTCGAAGACCTCCGTCTCCAGCGTGCTGCTGGCGCGGCGCCTCGGGAAGCTGAACAAGCAGTTCGAGAAGCTGAGCGGGGATATCGTGAAGGAGAACGTCACGCTGCGGGAGCAGGCGCGTAACGCTTACATGAAGATCAAGCATGACGGACCCGAGGCGTCGGATCCCGAGGTCACGAAAGGCGCAGGGCTGTTCAACTCGCTGAAGTCAAGGCTGACCGGCGGACGCCGCGCAGAAGCCGGCACGAATCCCGGAAAGTCCGAAGAAGCCGAAGCGAAGAACGGCGGGTCGTCCAACAAGATCTACATCATGTCCAAAGGCGCCATCACGAAGGCGTTCCGGAGCACGCGGGAGTTCCTGGACAGCGAGGGCGGGAAGCTCAAGAAGAGCGAGTCCAAGATCGGGCTGGTAGTCGGCTCGGGCCTGTTCATGCTCGCCCACCCGCTCCGCACGGTCACGGACATGGGCCACAAGCTGTCAGAGGCGCTGTCCAGCGCGATCAGCAAGAACAAGTCCCCTGAGACGCCTCCGGTGACGCCGGAAGCCGTCGACGCGATGCACGAGGGAATGACCGACAAGGCTTACGGCGTCGGCACCCCGACGGACATGGGCGCCGCGAAGTTCATGGCAGCCATGTTCGCTGCAGCAGGGAACGACCCGGAGCGCCGCCTTGTCGCGTATAACAAAGTCATCGAGGTCATGGAACAGGAGCGTTCCGATCTCGAGGCGTTCGTGCAGAAACGGCAGGAGGCGTACGCCGCAGCTATGGCCGCAGTCGCGAACAAGGATGAGCCCGTCAAGACGGACGGCGCTGCCAAACCTGACGAACCCGTTAAAACGGACGGCGCCGCCAAGCCTGATGAACCTGTCAAGACGGACGGCGCTGCTAAGCCCGATGAACCCGTCAAGACGGACGGCGCCACTAAGCCCGATGAATCCGTCAAGACGGACGGCGATACCAAAACCGGCGAACCTACCGAGAAGGACGTCACCGTGAAGTCCGATGATGCACAAAAGGATGGGCCTGTGAAGATGACTCCGGAAATGGTCATGACGATCATCGAGAAGCCGAAATGGCAGGACAGCCTGTCAGGCGGAGAGGCAAAAGCCCTGTACGAGTTCCTCGGGAAGGACGGCGCGTTCGACGGCTTCGACGGAGACGAGGTCCTCGAGCTCCAGGAATTCCAGGAGGCATTCCAGAAGGCGTTGGAGGGTGACCGCGGCGGCAGTTCCATGATGGACGAAACGACCGGCGGGCAGAACCTGAACGTCTACGAAGACGGCGCAGATACTGGTAAGCAGGGCACGCAGGCCCAGAAGGATGCTGAGAACGCCAAGGCCATCGGCGAGAATATGCCAGATCAACCCGGCAGGAATGGCGGCATGGGCGCTCTGAACGCACAGATGGCGCGAACCGATTCAGACCGTCCCGAGGATCAGGAGGAGGACCTTCAGGCAGGCGGCTGATATAGGCATGTTATAAACCTATAAAAAAAATAGCCCCTTACCCGGAAAAATCCGGATAAGGGGCTTTTTATTTTAGGGTTCGTCAGCGAACCGGGTAATGACCACGTTGAGCTTCTTCATCAGGTCGATGGGGAGCCCGGAGTTCGTGACCACCAGCGGGCGGGTCGGATAGCCCTTCCGGTTCTCCTTCACCCAGGCGTGCAGACCGTCGGACAGGACGACCTCACGGCCGACCGGATAGAGGGCTACGCTGCTGCGGAGAGCCTCCACGCAGGCCATGTCGAACTGGCTGCCGATGCCGCCCATCAGGTTCTCCAGGGCGTCGGACGGGTTCATGCGGGCCTTGTAGCTGCGCTTGCTGACCAGGGCGTCATAAACGTCGGCCACATGGATGATCTTGGCGAAGAGCGGGATCTCGTCGGACTTGATGCCGCAGGGGTAGCCGGAGCCGTTCTCGTTCTCATGGTGGTAGAGGACGCCGAGACGGACGTCTTCGGAGACGGCGGGGTTCCCGGCGAGCATGTCGTAGCCGAACTTGGGATGGTACTGCATCTCCGCACGCTCCTCGGGGGACAGGCGGTGGGTGCCCTTGATGATCTTCGGGTCGACCCTGGTCTTGCCGATGTCATGAAGCAGGGCAGCCTGGCCCAGGGAGACCAGGTCCGCATTGCAGAGCCCCATGGAGACGCCGCACATGACGGAGAGGACCGCCACGTTGATGCAGTGCATATAGGTCAGGCTGTCGTAGGAACACACGTTCTGCATGTCGTAGAGCATGCCGGACTCGTAGATCACCTGGTTGGAGATGGCGTTGGCCACGTACATGATCTGGTCGATGTCCAGGGACTTCAGGGTGCGGATGGCGTCCTGGCGGAAAGCATCGTCCAGGAAGGGCTTGTAGTCATTCTCGCTACCCTCGCCCAGGACATAGATCCCATGGAACCGGAGCGATTTGAGCCGGCGGATGAGCTGCCTGGTGAGGCGGCTGTTGGCGGAGAGCATCAAAACCCCGTTGGAGTCGTACAGCGGGCTGGCGGTCACCATCCCGGATTCCAGCTGGGAAGTCTTCAAATACATCATAATAATCATTCCTCCTGATACAGATCGTCGATATATCGGTTTATGCTTTTCAAGCAGCGCTGAGTCATGTCCCGGCTGCGTTCTCTTCTGTGTGATAGTTACGTGCACGCAGCTCTTTCCGAAGCTGCATGAGCAGTTTCCCGAGGTTGTTGCTCCCCCTCCCGGCGCACCTGGCGCACTGGCAGGAACCCCAGTCGTTCTCGTGGCGGGTGTTCCCGATCAGGATGTCCCCGTCCGTACTGACCAGCGTACTGGCCAGTTCAGGATCCGAAAACTTGAGCTTCAGGATCCCGTACATGATGTCGTACCGGTCGGCCTGCCAGTTCCTGCGAGTCGTCCGGAAACGTGGTCCACGGTAAGCGGCTTCCGAGGCAGGCATGTACTGGAATTTGTACTGCATGTCCGGATCCGTGAACCGTGTGGCCTGGAAAGCGTTCTCAGCCGTTGGGAACGTGAACTGTCCCATGCGTATCTGGCACGGGTACCAGTTGTCGAGCCTGTCTGCCATACCTGCCCTCCTTTCTGTGGCGTATACCGCTGAGGCGGCGTATAAGGCGTTTTAAGCGATGTTCTGGCGTAAGGGTACCTGAACACATAAAAAGCCGCAGGACGTCCCAGAATCGAATCTGGTGGGTCCTGCGGCCATGTTATGCGCACTGGCGCCGATAATGCTTAGATGATGCCGAAGCCCTGGAGCAGGCCACGGATGATGGAACCGACAGCGAAGCCGATCCCGAAGATGGTCACCCAGCCGATGGCACGGCCGATCCAATACAGGATCTCGTCAGGGGTAATGAAGCCGTTGCTGATGTCGTCAGCCACATCGATAATGATCTCGAAAATACGCATGATATTCACCTCTTTCTATCATTTTCTCATAATATGGGACAGGCGCCCGCTGGACGGAGTCCTACGGGTGCCCACAGGGTCTGGTTCAATGGTTCATCGACGTGCTGAGGCTGCCGGCGAACATGTCGAGCTCCACCATGACCATGCCTCTCGACTTGTGCTCACAACCGCCAAGATAGGCGTTGGAGCAGCCGATATAGACGTTGTCGGGGTCAACCATGGCATTATAGTGAGCCTCGGACGCACAATATTTCTGATACCAGTTCACTGCCTGGCTGCCGTAATGCTTGACGGTATTTTCGCTCAGATATCCACCATCGAACATGCGTGCGATCTTGTTGACTTCGTCCACGTTGGCAAACAACCAATCATGATGCTCCCAGTCTTCAGCTGCGTCGACCCATGCCCTGAAATTACCGAATGCTGCGAGCTCGGAATCAAATACCAGAGGCTCAATACCGAGTTCTTCACGGAGGGCGTTCATCTGTTCAAGTTCGTAAGCCTGCATAACAGTCATGACAGCCGTCATCTGCTTGGGCTGGCCATTACCGGAAACGTCCATGGTACGGTCGGTTTCCAGGCGCATCCAGTAGAAGTAGTAAGCGGCATAGCAATCACCGAACATGTCACGTACGTCTTCCGGGCACTTGGACATATAGTCGGCAACGTTGAAGCCGTCGCTGCCCTGTCGCCCTCATGCACGCCGACGGTCTGGAAATGCTGGAGAAGGAGGTCCTCGTCATAGTGGTACTGGTAAGCCAGCACAGGGAACTGCTCCATGTAGTAATCGGCGTCGAATACCATGGACCAGTCACAGTAACTGACGATGTCGGTATAGTCACGACCGTAATCCCAGACTACGTCATAGGGATTCTCAGCTGTACGCACATCGATGACGCAAGCGCTCTTGTCGGTTTCGACAGTGGCCTGCACAGAACAGTAGTCCAGGTACATCTGCATACTGGTGAGCCTACGCTCCTCATCAGTTGGACGACGGTATGCCTGGTCAACGGAACCGGCTGTAGGAGCGGGTTCTTCCTCGATGACAGAAACGCTGCCAGAAGCAACGTCGTCGACTTCGGGCTCGCTGGTCATAGTCTCGGACTCAACCTTTTCCTCAGCGACGGGCGCATCGGAAACAGCGCTGCCAGCCGGAAGATAAGGCTGATAAGCGTTGTCAGCAGGAGCAGCCGCACAGCTGGAGAGCAAGGTGCATACGAGCACCATCAGCACCATAGTCTTCAATTTATTATTCTTCATCATGATATCCACCTATCCTTTCTTGTTATGGCCATGGGGGATCTGCCCCACGGAATCGTCGATTTTGTCGTAGTTTACGCTGAATATAGTCTTTCCGGTTCTTTTATCCGTAGCTGCATCCCTCCCTCCTTTATTTATCAGCGTGAGGGCTTATTGTTCTTTTTTCCCTCACCAAGTTGCCCACGGTGCCGTGCCGCGGAGCGGCGCGGCACCGTTATCGAAGATCCAACAACAGGCACGCTTTCCATCGCGGCACATGCGACGGGGACTGATGCCGGCGTTCCGGGCAGCGAAATACGGTGCGGATGACGGTACCGGCCATGCACCTGCCGCGGGGAAAGTGTAACCATTTTTTCGCCCTGCCCCGCCGGACATAAAATATGCGGATGAATATAGATGCATAAATATGCATGGGCTATTTCCGGTTTTCCGGCGGCGTCCCGAAAAAAATGGTTACAGCATGCGACGGTTTCCAGTGCCAGGGACAAGAGCCTAAAATGATGCGAAACCCGCTCTACGAGGGCGTTTCAAGCTGCTTGACGGGTCTGCGGAACAGCGGGTTTCCGCCTGCAGTTTTTTAGCATGGTTTTGGCAGGCGAAAAACGGCGTTACAAAAAACTGTTGGCATATCAGCATTTTTTTAAGTATGGCCTAAAAATGGTTACGTAAAAGTTACACCCAAAACGCTTGAAATGCCGATGGCTCTAAGGCGGAAGATTTTGTAACGGCTGTAACCATTTATTTTAAGTCGTAGGAGAAAAAACATTATTCATTTTTCGTTTATTTTATGCACTTTTGTGAATATGCTTTTATGTAGTAAGCTCCCGAAAAAAATGGTTACAGGCGTTACATCGCAAAAAATGCTGATACACCAGCATTTACGTGTAATCTTTGTGTAACCATTTTTTCGCGATTTTCAAAAAAATGCTGATACATCATCATTTACGTGTAACCATTTTTGATCGCGGCCCTGACCCGGCTGATTTTCCGATGTGGTTCCGGCCCGTTCCGAACCTGCAAAATATCTTCTACATTATTGTTGCTTTTTGTTTGTGTTTGTGTTATAATAATATCCAAAACTGGGACCGCCATAGGAGGCATGCGAGATGAACCGTCTTTTGAATATCAGCTTCAAGAAGCTGGGATACGACTACGATTTCCTGACCAACATACATAAGAACCTGTACGACGGGGGCTTCCTGTTCGAGGACGAGGGGAAGATCGTCCTCGCCCTGAAGCAGATCCGGAGCGACGGCGGGCGCATCGTCATCCTGCCGGATTTCGACATCGACGGCATATCCGCCGGCTGCGTGCTGTACGGAGGGCTGTCACTGCTGGGGTTCAATGTCGTGCTGTTCGACCCCAACACCACGTCCGGGTACGGGATCGGCTTCGCGGATATCGACCGGATCGCTTCGCTGTACCCTGACGCGCAGGCCATCCTGACCTGCGACGTGGGCATCGGGGCCCGGGACGAGACCGTGTACGCCCAGTCCAAGGAGATGTGGGTCTACGTGACGGACCACCATATCGAGAAGCCGGGGCGCCGTACCGCGGACGCGGCGATGGACCCGTCCCGGAACGATTCTCCCCTGGCGTTCAAGGGCGTCTGCGGTGCATGGGTCGCCTGGCACCTGGTGCGCACGTTCGCGATGCTGGAGGGCGACGCCGAGAAGCTGCGCCTTGTCGACAAGCTGCTGCTCTTCGTCGGCCTCGGATCCTGCGGGGACATGATGCCCATGATACATGACACCAGGGACGCGGTCAAGCGGAGCGTCGAGGAGTTCAACGCGCTGCTGGATTCCGAGGACATGGCTGATTATTTCGGGACGGACCCGGACAGCCTCCCGGACGCTTATGCGGCGCCGTTCGAGAACCTGCGGAAGTTCCATTTCTGGCTCATCGGCGAAGGGAAGGTCCGGCCCGGCAACGTCACGGACGAGACCTACTCGTTCAACTACTGCCCCCTGTTCAACTCCCTGAAGCGCATGGGCGGTGAGATGGCCCGTCTCTACGAGATGCTCTACGTGCGGTACGAGTGGAACTCCGAGCGCCGCCTGGAGCTGTTCTCCTGGCTCCGGGACCTGAACGAGGAGCGCAAGGCACTCACGGCCCAGCTGTACGGGCAGCTCTACGGCGACCCGCGTCAGGCCCTGGCGCCGTACATCTACCTGGTGGACGCGCCTGCGGGCATCCTGGGGCTTCTGGCGAACAAGATCATGGAGCGGACCGGGCGCCCCTGCATGGTGATGCGGCCGGACGCAGGGCGCGACGGGTTCGCCGGTTCAGGCCGTACGCCTGGATGGATGGACTCCGGCAGCGCGTTCGACATGGACGGCATCAAGAAGGACGGGCACGAACACTCTTTCGGCATCTTCTGCCTGGCGGCGAAGCTGAAGGACCTGTGGGCGTCCCTGGACGCGCAGTACCTGTCCGAACAGAAGCGCATCGCGTCAGAGGGCACCGCAGGCACTGATCCGCGCCCGGTGGTGGTCCTGAACGGGCATGACTGCTACGGGACGGATTACGATTTCTCCGTGAACAGCGTCGACGACTATGACGTGTGCATGGGCTATGCACACGACATCCAGAAGTTCCGGCCGTTCGGGGACGGGTTCCGGGAGCCGGAGTTCGTGCTGGCCTTTACGAACAAGGACGTGCAGGGGTGGCGGACCATGGGATCCGACAAGACGCACCTGCGCATCAGCCTGGACCACAATATCGGCGCCGTCTGGTTCGGCGGGGCGTCCTTCGCGGACCGGCTTGCGTCCATGGCGGACAGCGAGGTCCTGCGCCTCTCCGGGACGTTCGGGATCAACGAGTTCAACGGGTCCGTCTCGCTCCAGTTCATGGTGTCTGGCGAGGCCTGAAATAAAAATTAACAAAATTGTTGACGTTTGTTTATGTTTGTGGCATAATGGTCTTGCCGGCATCCAGCCGGCTGGACCATCATCACAGGACATAAAACCATAAGAAGAAAACAGGAGGCAAGAACATGGATATGGAGAAAAGCATGAACCTTGAGCGTTACGCCCTTGAGGCCATGATCGAGAAGGCCCGCAATGAGGGGTTCGAGGCCGGCAAGCAGGCTATGTGCCACAACGCCGTGCTGCTGGGCTCCCGCCTGGGCCAGGCCGACATGATGGCGTCGTTCGAGCAGGCCGCCACGGTGGTGGCGGTGTACCGCAACGGCGACAACACCGTCCTGGAGTTCGCCGACGGCAGCAAGACCAAGGTGACCTACCAGCCCGAGTACGGGTACGCCTACGACCACGAGAAGGCGATCATGGCCGCGATGCTGAAGCGTCTCACCGGGAACGAGTACATCCGGGCTCTGAAGGAGTTCGTCCCGAAGGACGCGGCGCGTTCCGCTGCCAACAACATGTCCCGGGAGATGATCCCCCGCCACGCATGGCGCGTCTCCGAGCCGTCCGACCCCAGCACGGGCACGTGCCTGCCCGAGGTTCCCGACGATCCTGCCGAGATCTCCACGGCTACCGGCCTTCCTGACGCGGACGCCGAGCCCGCTGCCAGTACCGGCTTCCCCGAGGAGCCTGCGGACGACGGATGCCCCGCGTGCCCGATCGTCGACGAGGATGAACTGTTCAGCCGCTTCGGCGGCATGGCGGAGGAGCCCGGGTTCGACCGGCCCCTGTTCAGCGACTGACGGGAAAGGAGGCGGCCGACATGTCCGGACCAAAGCAGAAGGACAGCGTATCGGTCAACGCCTGTATCGGAGCGGACCTGTTCCGCGAGCTTGAGGAGCTCTGCGCGCTGACAGGCCAATCCAAGACGGTCGCCGTGGAAAGGGCTATCCGGGCATACTGCCTGGACGCCTTTTCCGACGACGGCCCCGAACCGGAAGGGGGAGGCGGATGACCGGAAAAGGGCATATCGCGTCCGGGACCATACTCGCTGCCGATGCCGCCGCCTGCGCGCTCCTGTCCATGAAGGACTCCGCGCCGGCGGCGGTCGCTTTCGCAGGAGAGTTCCTGAGGACGCACCTGTCGCCGGTATCCCGTTACGGCGGGATCGCCGGCATTGCCGCATGCGCAGCGTGTGCGGCGCTTTATTATCTCGGGCTGCTGCTGCCGGACATCGACCGTTCCGGCAGCACGGTCACGAAACTGACGCATTTCCACATACCGTGCAGGCACAGGGGCTGGACCCACAGCATATGGGTCCTCGCGGCGGCGTTCCTGCCCGGGGCGACCTGCGCATGGCCCGTGAGGTACCTGTTCCTCGGCATGCTGGCGCATGACCTGATGGACGCGCTGTCCACTGCCGGATGGGCCCTCTTCTACCCGCTCGGGCGGTGGCGCGTGTACAGGGACACGGTGATGTCGCGGGGATTCTGCCCGCAGCTGTACTCGTCCCAGCGCCCAGGCTCGGAGGACCTGGTGAACGGGCTCCTGGTGCTGGTGAGCCTGGCCGTCATGGGTACGCTGGCGTACCTGGTACTGTGGCCGACAAAGGGGGTGTCCGGATTGGGGACGTGAAGATGAACTATGTGAAGAAACGGTATAATCTCTGCGGCTGGATGCTGGCGGCCGCGAAGTTCGGTGCCCTGCCGGCCGTCATGCTGGTGGTGCTGCTGGGCAGCGGCCTGCCGCAGGGCCTTTCCTCCGGGATCGCGAACCTGCTGGCATACCTCCCGCTGGCCGCGATGCTGGCCGTGTTCATCGTGCGGCACGGCGCCCGTAACGCAGGGATCCGCAGGCCGGCCGCGGCTGATATCGTCATCGGGTTCCTGGCGGCCGTGCCGATGGCGATGTCCGCGTCGGGGCTCGCACGGCTGGGCACGGCGCTGTTCGGCAGCACCGGGATGTCCGAGGGAGTCAGCGTCCTCGTGCAGGACACGGGGCCGTGGTTCTCCGTATTGACGCTGGCCGTCGTTCCCGCCCTGTGCGAGGAGCTGCTGACGCGGGGGTGCGTCTTCGGTGCGGCCCGCCACCGGTCCGCGGCATGGGCGCTGCTCCTGTCGTCCCTGGTGTTCGCCGGGATGCACGGGTCGTGGTCCGCGCTGTTCTACACGTTCTACTGCGGCCTGGTGCTGGGGTGGATGCGCGAGCTGACAGGGAACGTCTGGTGCGGGGTCTGCGCTCATATGGGGTTCAACACGCTGTCCGTGCTGTCGGCCCTGTCAGCCGGTACAGCCGCACCTACGGAACCTGTCGCGGCTATGTTCCGGCTTTCAGCAGCTATAGCGCCGCTTGCCGGGTTCGGCGTCTGTGTCTTTCTGCTGAAGCTGCTGGAGCGCATCCACGGGCACGGAGATACGGCGAGGGATCCGGACGCGCCGGCGTTCACGCCGCTGTTCCTCGTGCTGGCGGCATTCTCGCTGTTCGGCCCCCGGGCCCTGGGGATGGGCTGACAAAAGAATACTTGACATTTCCGCGGCCCGCCTATATATTATATATAAGCGGGCCGCGAGTCTTTATCTGCGGCGGAGCGTATGACCGATATGAAGGAGGAAACGGATATGTTAGGTAAGTTAGCAGCCGGCGGCATCGCAGCGTTCGCCGGTTATAAGAAATTAGAGGGCATGGAGTCCGACGACATCCGCGGCATCGCGGACAAGGTCACTGCCGCGGTCGGCGAGTTCGGCGCGAAGGCTGCCGAGAAGGCCGACAAGCTGCCCTTCGTCAAGGCGATCAAGGGCATGATCGAGTCCAACGACAAGGCCATGAGCGCGTTCCAGAAGTTCGGCAGCCTCACGGGCAGGGCGGGCAACGCGATCAGCGACGGCTTCAAGGGCTTCATGAACAAGATGGCGGACGCCAAGGACGCGGCGGATATCGACAAGGCCAACGGCGCCGAGAAATCCACGTTCCTGAAGCACGCCTTCGAGGAAGTGAAAGACGGCGCCGTGAAGGGCGTAGCCGGTAAGGCTAAGAGCGCGGCGCTCGGCGCGGCAGGGCTGCTGGGTAAGCTGTCCGGCAACGAGAAGCTGAGCGAGGCTGTGCAGGCGATCCGCGAGGGCGCCGAGCCGGGCGCCGCCACAGGGCTCGCCGCGGCTGCCGTCGCCAAGGATGCTGCTGCCGAGGTCGCTGCCGGCGGCACGTACGACCCCAACGACTACGGGCAGCACTTCGAAGAGGAGGCCGATCCGGAACCCGATTTCGGTCCTGAGATCTGACCCCGCAGGAAAGGAGGCCATCCGACATGGCTGAAGAGAAGAAGACCCAGTCGTACAGCAACGGGGGCCTGGTCGACGCGCTGGACGGCGGCATGCACCACAACGCCCAGTACATCGACGAGCTGGCCGGCTTGAACGACCTGGTGGCAGGTGCCAACGCGCGCATCTACAGCGCGACCGACGCCGATTTCGACTATGACGCGTTCATCGCGGAGCAGCATGCCCAGAACGAGACCTGGAAGACGGACGCCTATAAGGACCTGACGAACATGTGCCGCACGAACGCGCTGGCCAACGGCACGGCGATCGTGATATCCGCTGCCGCTGCGACGACGTCCGTTGCCGGCATCGTGTCGAAGGCCGGTGCCGCAAAGGAAGGCGGGAAGCTGCTGTCCGAACGGATCGCGGGCATGGTCACGAACGAGAGCAGCACCCTGAGCAAGATCGCGGCCAAGGGCGCTTCCGCTGTCGTGAAATTCGGTGAAGGGCAGGCGAGCCTTGCCGGCAAAATGCTGAGCAAGAAGGTGATCGGCGGAGCCGGGCGTGTTGCGGCTGTATCCCCTCTCCGTCTGCTTGGCGCCGCGGCTGTCGAGCTGACGCCTGCGGCCCTGCCCTTGGTGACCGCGAGCATCTATACGACGGGCCGCACCGAAGAAGTCCGGCAGGAATACCAGGCCGCCATCAACACGACCAACGCGGCATACGAGTACCTGACGGAGCAGGCCCCCGACGTGGAGACGAAGGTCGGGCAGGACTACGAGGCGTGGCGTTCCGGGTACGAGACGATGCAGCAGCAGCTGCTTGACCAGTTTCAGTCCGGGGCCATCACGAAGGAGCAGTACGACGCTGCTTACGAGCAGTTCGTCACGGAGAGCAACGAGAGCCTCCAGGCCCTGAACGACCAGCACAAGGAGATGGGCCAGAAGATCGTGGAGAACGGCGCCGCGGGCGCTGCGTTCAGCTATGCCGCGAAACAGGGACTGTCCCAGGACGACGTCCTGCCCCGGTCCTATTACCTGCAGGGCCTTGCCGACAAGAACCCCGACACCATGACGCAATGGGATACGGTCATCGAGACACAGAAGGAGAACGAGACCGGGAACTCCTTCACGAACTTCCTGGCCAACATGAACGCCGCGATCCTGCACTACGCGCCTGGCCTGGCGTACGTCGAGGCAGCCGTGCAGAAGGGCGTCGACGTGGTGCTGGACTTCGTGAGCGACAAGGTCCCCGTGGTCGGCACGCTGCTCAACTATGACGAGAAATACAAGGGCCAGAGCATCGGCGACCTGGCGCGTGCTATCAGCACCGACGCGGAGGAACGTTACGAGCGCAACCATTCGATCAACCAGGCCGTCGCGCAGATGACGGGCGACGGGGTCGACACGCCTGACCAGGAACAGAACGGCGGGCAGGACCTGGGTTACTCGCCTGCGTAGGCCCGGAAGGAGGATACCAGCATGGGATTCATGGATAAGGCCGGCGATTTTTTCAAAGGCATCGGCAACAGCATCGCGGAAGGCGCTTCCGACCTGGCCAACATCGGCAAGGGGGTCGCGGATTTCGTGGTCGACCGCGGGAAGGACGTTCTTGACGGATGCGAGACGCTGATCACGGACCCCGGGAAATTCGTCAGCGACGTGGGCGACAATATGTGCGAGTGGGGCCGCCATATCACGGAGAGCGCGAAGTCCGGCGCCGACATGATTGTCGAGGGCTGGAACGACGTGAAGCAGGGCGGTAGCCCAGCCATGCTGTTCACGAAGACGCTGGGAGGCATCGCGCAGATCGGTTCGCTGGGCGCGTCCAACGCCATTGGCGAGCACCTGGCCGCGTCCGTCGACGAGCACCTGGACGAGATGGGGAACATCTCCGGTTATACGGCCCACGAGGACGCCAACGGCGTGACGAAGGTCTTTACCAAGTGGTTCGGCGGCACCGTGGCCACGGCAAAGAACGCCAATGCCGAGATCGAGGAGGCCCTTGCCGAGGGCGACGCCTCGAAGGCCAACGAGATCTTCGGCGATACGATGTGGACGACCGTCGGAAGGCCCGTGGCGAAGGTCGCGGCCGTAGCGGCGGTCCCGCTGAGCATCGCCGCCACGGTGGCCACCGGCGGCGCGGCCGCTCCGCTGACTGCGGCGTCCATCGCCTGCCTGGTGGCGCCGCCCGTGCTCAACACCGTGGCCGACGCCAAAGAGGCGAAGTTCGACGCCATGAACATGGCGGACGACGCGGCCGACATCGCGGACGCCAAGACCGAAGCGATGCTGGCGTCCGAGCAGATCACGGAGGCGCAGGCGGAGCAGTACCGCGAGATCGTGCAGAAGACATGGTCCAACAACGGGTACAAGTCCCTGGTCCCGGATTATGCGGCGCAGGCCGGTTACGGCAGCCCCCAGGAGATGGAGGACGCGCTGCTGCAGGCCTACGGCCTTCCCACATCCAGCGAGGGCGGCACCCTGATGGCGACGGCATCACAGGTGGAGGGGATGTACGGCTCCGCCTACGGGACAGCAGCGGAACGCGGCGTCGTGACAGGCGCCCAGGCCGCACAGCTGGCGGCTATCGCCGCGCGGCAGGACCTGTCCCAGACGATGGGCCAGCGTGACTACGTGGCGGCTGTCTGCGAGCTCCACCTGCAGAACGCCGATATTTCCGATGACGAGCGCGGACGGCTGTCCGGCTGGATGGCGGACCTGGCCGTCGGGAATATCGACGAGGCTCAGTTCGGGGCGAACCTGTCCAACGACAAGGACCTGTCCCGCTACATCACCGAGGACGGCATGTTCAACCCGCCCATCCGGCAGGACGCGCAGGCGTCGCTCCAGGCCGGCGTGAGCCAGCAGGACGCTTACGCGCAGCAGGCCGATGCACAGACGTGGTCCGACGTGCAGGCCGGCGACGAGGAACGCGCCGCGGAGAACCAGGCCGTCATGATGGCGGCTCTCGGGCTCGGCTGACATACGGATGACATTATCGGGATCCCGCCCGGCACGCCGCGGCGGGATTCGCTGCGTCCAAAAACCGGTAGAAGTTTATATAAAACTGTTGAAAAGCGTGTCCCGATGTGGTATGATGTATTGCATAAGATTCTTACGCGAAGGAGGCGGGAGCATGGGACGGAGAGCCAAGGACGGGCGTTACGTGAACGCCAATATCAGCATGGACGCGTTCGAGATGCTGGAGAGGCACTGCCTCGAGAGCGGCCAGACCAAGACGGTCGCCATCGAGCGCGCGATCCGGGCGTGCTACGCGCCCCGGAACGACGATATTTCAGAAGAGGAGCCGCGGGGAGATGGCAAAGAAGATTAACGCTTTCATCGAATACATGCTCCAGTCCCAGCAGTATGGCTACGTGACGGTCTATGACGTGTCCGAGGGCGACCGGCCCATATGCGAGGGCATCGTTCGGAGCCTTGCGAAGATACTGGACTTCCGCGCGCTGGCCGTGCGGTCGTTTTACGTAGCGGAGCTGGAGGACGGCAGCGTGCAGATCGACATACACGTATGACGCGGGCTGGAAGGAAGGTATAAGCAATGCAGATCAGGCTTGAATGCTACGACCATGAAAAAGATGCGGCGATGGCTGGACTTTCGGCCGCATTTCGTGTAAAATCCATATCGAAGGGCTATCCGAACGTACGGCAGACAGGCTGCGAAGGAACGCCATGCGAGAGCAGGTACTACGTCAAGCTGGAGGACGACTGGCTGAAGCAGTCCCCCGGCCTGATGGAGCTCCTGACCATGGACATGCTCCGCTACCTGTCCATGCTGCAGACGGCTTACGGGCTGGACACGCAGCCCGAGACGGACAAGCTGCGGCATTTCTACGAAGCCGCGCCGAACCTCACGGATGCCCAGAAATTCGAGCTCCTGTCGGAGTGGAAGGCGTCCCTGCTCATGAAATGCACGGCCGCCGGAAAGGAGGGCATCTGACATGCCGCAGGGAATCATAGAGATCCAGGAGGTATTAAAAAGCTGGCTCAACCCGTCGATCTTCTCATTGGACAGCGCGGAAGGCGTCCTGGTCATCGGGTTATGCATCTATTTCCTGTACCGGCTGACGCGCAACCTGGGCGATTTCGTCGGCTGGTGCATCGGCGCCCTGTTCATCATCCAGCTCGGCTACGTGCTGGGATTCACGGCGCTCAACGACTACATACCGTTCCGCAGCATCTTCAAGTTCGATGTGCTGGGCGCCCCGGCCCAGCTGTTCGCCGGGACGAAGATCGCGGACGCGATACTGTACGTGGACGCGTTCATGCACTATGTTGCGAAGGTATTGACGGAGACGTTCATCGAGCTGTTCCCGAGCGCGAAGAACATCTTTGATTCCGTATTCCGGAGCATGCCTTGGGTACAGTGATACGGTCCATCTACGGCTGGCTCTCGTCAACGGGGCTGTCGGGGGCCCTCTTGGACATCGTATGCGGCGCCGTGCTGGCGGTTCTGGCGCTTGCGGCTATCCCGGGCGTCGGCATGTTCGTGTCGTACCTGCGCAACATGCTGTACCGGTTCTTCGGGCGGACCCTCGGGCCGAAGGCGGCGTTCGCAATCATGAACTACCTGACGTTCCCTGGCGTCATGGCGCATGAGCTGTCCCATGCCCTCGTCGCCCGGGTCACCGGCTGCAGGATCAACGAGGTGAAGCTGTTCCGGCCGTCCGGCGACGCCCTCGGCTATGTGCGGTTCACCTGCCAGGGCAAGCCGTCACGGATGGCGTTCCAGGCCGCTGCTTCGTCCTGCGCCCCCGTGTTCATGGGGTTCGTCACGATCAGCCTGCTGTCCGCCCTTGCCGCGCGGTTCAGCGGGTACTGGCACGTCGGCCTGCTGGCTTACCACGCGGCGTTCTCCACGGCCTGCCATATGACCATGAGCCGGCAGGACCTGAAGAGCTACCGGAAAGGCGTGCCGCGCCTGCTGCTCTACCTGACGGTGGCCGGGTTCGTCGCGTCGTACCTGTGCGGGCGGCAGATCATGCTTGGACAATAGGAGGTACAACTATGCAGAACAAGAATATGGCCTACCGGGCGAGGATCCTCACCTGGAAAGCGATGGCCGAACCGAACGTGGCCGTGCTCCTGGAGGAGCTGGCAGCGGAGAAGCCGATGGTCTTCCTGCAGGCCATGGACACGGCGTATCTTGCCGCACAGCTGACGGAGACCTACCGCGGGTTCCAGGGAGACCCGATGGACCTGGTGCGGGGCGCCCTGCTCCATGACGTGGGCATGCTCTCCGTCCCGGACGAGATCGTCCTGAAGCAGGGCAGGCTCGACCCGGAGGAGTCGGCCGTGGTACGGGGGCATGTGCAGGCCGGACTGGACATGGTCGCCGACATGGGGTTCTCCCCGCTGGTGCTGGACACCATGCGCTCCCATCACGAGCGCGCCGACGGATCCGGCTACCCGAACGGATACGAGTCGCCGGCCATCCCCAGGTCCGCGAAGATCGTGGCCGCCTGCGACGTCTACGAGGCACTGACCACGGACCGCCCGCAGCGGAAGGCGTTCAACCTTTACGAGGCGACGGACCTGATGTCCACCATGCCCCTCTCGCAGGCGGTGCTGATGGCTATCAAGGCCTGCGACGATATCTGACGGGCCTTGACAAACGGCTCCTGATCTGGTAAGATAACATCGATGATGACGGATCCATGTTCGAGCCTCCATGAGATATGCAGCTGCCGGAAGGCAGCTGCTTTTTTGTGCTTGACAAGCCAGATACAAAATTGTATTATTTTATTATAAATAATATGGAGGACAAGAACATGGCATTCAACGAAACGATGGGGATACTGAAACTGCGGGAGGCGCTGGCAGGCGCAGTATATAATTCCACGCTGAAGCCCACGCCGGAGACGCTGCGGGGCCTGCCCCATGACGTGGCGGGGCTCCCTGACACGCCGGCAGCGAACTACATGCGCAAGGAGCTCTCCCGGCGCCGCGGCGCAGCCCAGGAAATGGCCGACGAGGCGGCGTTCTGGTGCGCCCTGGCCCTCGGCGCGGTGGACGCGCTGATCCAGAACACGGACGACGCCGGCCTGCGGCTCTCCCACGCAGGCAACCTGCTGCGGCACGAATACGAGAGGCGCCATGCGGCAGGCGACGCGGACCTGATCGGCACGTGCCTGGACAGCCTGTCCGACGCCGTTGCGGCCTGCACCGACCAGCGGGGCATCCGGCTGAGCCCGCATGTGCGCACGGTGGTGCTGGATGCGTTCGCAGCGGCGTCCGACGTGCCCGGAGACCGGTTCATGGCAGTGATGGCGCAGGAGATCGCCAAATCCACGGGGATACGGGACGGCGCCCTTTCCGGTCCCCTGACGGACCTGGAGAACGCCCGCCTGTCGGCGCTGCGCTCCTGCGAGGGAGACGTGTCCGGTGACGCGGAGGCCTATCTCGACGGCATGAAGGCGATGGCCGCCGCGCAATGGGCGCCCGAGGAATAGGTACATACTTGCCCGATGCCCGCTCCGGATTTATTTCCGGGGCGGGTTTTCTGCGCCTTGATTTATATAATTATATATGCTATACTTGGAACCAGATATTCGCGGCCATGTGCCGCGGGAAAGGCGGAAATGACATGGCTGACAACAAGACACATGACACGATGGAATGGCGTGCCGACCTGACGCCGTTCCAGGGCATCAACGTCGACGACATCGACTTCGGCCGCGGGAACGGCACGGTGCCCGCGAACTGGGGCATTCCCGAAGCCCAGGAAGGGGAAGGCAACGGGTTCGAGACGCTCCCTGATAAGGCCACGGGCCCGATGCAGGAGGCAGAGCCATTGACGGAAGGCTTCATGTTCACGGACGACGGCAGGATCGTCCCGGTGGTGAAGCTGTTCCATGACGAGTTCGTTCCGATCGGCGACATCCCTACGCCCGGGGACTTCCGCGACTGGCTGCAGGCCACGAATGACTGGGGCATGTCCCATCCCGGCGAGTCCAGGCCCGACATATTCGACTGGAAGAAGTCCCAGCCCGGGTACGAGGAGAACGCCGAGGGCATGACCATGGAGCTTCCCGAGGAGCTTCGCGTGGCGCTGGAGGAAGCGGCCCAGGAGTCCGGGCAGGAGCCCCCGTTCTCCATCATCGTGACGGAGGAGAGCTGCCCCGAGCTGTACGACAAGCTCATGGAGCTGTACCAGGAGGCCAACCCGGCCGCGTTCGACCACTATAAGGAGAAGGACCAGGGCATGCGCTCCCTGACGCCGGAAGAGCTCCCCGACGAGATCCGCGAGAAGTTCGAGAAGGAGATCCCCGGCTTCGGCGAGAAGCATTACGACCCGTCCCCTGTCACGCTGGAGCCACCCAACCTGGACGGCATGCACCTCACGCCGGAGCAGCTTGAGGAGATCGCGGCCAAGGCCGCCGAGGGGCGCAGCGCGGACGTCTCCGACAAGATCGGCTCGAAGTTCGTGCCTGACCTGAACCGGGTAGGGCTTACCCAGGCGCAGCTGGAGGAGATCGCGGCAAATGCTGCCGAGGGCCGCAGCGCGGACAGCGACGGCATCCACGAGGTCCCGGAAGATTCGGATTTCTACGACATCTTCAACGACAAGCTGAAGGACATCGACCTGGACAAGGCCTTCGAGGGCATCGAGGCGCCCACGCTGGGCGGCGCCGTGGTCGAGAACCCTCTGTACACGATGGAGGAGAAGATCACCGATGCGCCGAAGCCCGGCCACGAGGCGGTCATGCTCGATGCCCATCACGAGACCGCGATCGATTCTCCGGAGGCATCCGGCGACGAGATGGAAATGTGCTGATGCTGTATATGAATCACGATAACCACAATAAGGAGGATTTTTATCATGGGCGAGAATGATTTTCGCGAAGAGCTGCCCCCGATCGAGGAGATACCTGTCCCCGTTGGCGGCGCTGACAGTTTTGAGATGGGCGGCGCTGGTTCGACCGATATCGACGGACCCGATGCGGCCATGCAGGAGCAGGCGTCCGCTGACGACGTGAACATGGGCGGTCCCGAGGCGTCCGAGACAGCCGAGGTATCCGGCGGCATCGCCATGGCAGGCGGCCTTGCGGCGCTGGTCGCAAGCGACGTTGCCTATAAGCGCGAGGATATGTCCGTCGTATCCGGCGCCGCGAAGGCCGTGCTCGACGTGGCTGCATCGAAGGCCTCGTCCCTCGGCTATGACGGCAACACGGTTCCGCCGGCACCTGTTCCCGAGCCCGAGCCTGAACCTGACATGGAGTTCTGACAAGGCGGCACATACATGCCCCGTATCGTATTTCGCACGGTACGGGGTATTTTTTTCGTCTACATGTTTGTTAGTTTCTATTGCAATTTATTTCACATTGTGCTATACTTGACCCATGTGATAGAATGTGAAGATACGGAGGCATCAAGATATATGGCAGAAATGAGATTTACGGACGAACAGCAGCTCTTCCTGGACAAAGCGGCGGACGGCCTCGACGTCCTGGTGGACGCGTGCATCGGTTCCGGAAAGACCACGGCGATACAGGCGGCATGCGGGCTCCTCCACGGGAAAGGCAAGAAGGTCCTGTACCTGACGTACAACCGCCGGCTCCTGGAGGAGGCCCGGAAGCGGATCGACCCGCACGACGCGGACGTACATACGTTCCACTCGTTCGGCGGCAGCATGTTGAACCAGGCAGGCGTGGGCGCCGGCTCCGAGCGGGAAGTACCCTACCAGTTCAACCACAGGCTGAAGAAGGTCTACCGTTACGACGCCGTCGTGGTGGACGAGTACCAGGACCTGTCCGAGGACCTGAAGGACATGCTGTGGCATATCGTGCGGATGTCGCTCAACAATTATAATTTCGCGCCCCAGTTCCTGATCGTGGGCGACCGGGACCAGAAGATCATCGACAACACGGAGATCGACGCGCCGGCCTGCGTGCGGGAGCTGATGGCGTTCCTGTCCATGGTCCACGGGCGGGAATATTCCGAGCTGCAGTTCACGAACTGCTTCCGGCTCTCGGCCGAGTACGCGTCGCAGATCGGGCAGGCATGGGGCAAGTCCATCATCGGATTGAACCCGTCCTGCGAGGTGCGGCAGATGGACGTGCTGAAATGCGCCATGTTCCTGTCCCAGTTCGAGCCGAAGGACATCCTGGTGCTGGGCAACAACATGTCCTGGGGCAAGCGCGTCGAGCTGCAGAACATCCTGGAGACCCGGTGGCCCGAGAAGTTCAACAAGGATACGGTCTATTCCAGCATCACGGACCGGGAGGGCGACCGCAGGGGCCTGGATACCAGCGAGTGCGCGGTCTTCACGACGTTCGACAGCGCGAAGGGCATGGAGCGCAGGGCCTGCGTCATCTGCAACTACGACCCGGGCTACCTGAACGCTCGCATGAAGCACCAGACGAGCCGCGCCGTGTTGAAGAACCTGTTCCTGGTGGCGGCGAGCCGCGGGAAGAACCATAATATCATCCTGGCCGACCGCGGGACGGACGTGCTGACGTTCGACGCCATCGCGCGCATCTCCGGGTCCCCGGACATTGACATGCGGCCGGAGTACGTGTCCGAGATGTTCGACTTCAAGCTGAAGGAGAACGTGGACCGGTGCCTGGCCCTCGTCGAGACGGAGACGCTGCAGGAGGAAGGGCGCGCGATCAAGGCGGTGTCCACCAGCGGGCAGATCGACCTGAGCATTTGCGCTGGCATTCACGCCCAGGCGGCGTACTTCTCCGGCTACGACATCCAGGCGGAGATCACCCGGGCATGGAACGAGCGCTGCTCCAAGGGCAACTTTCCGAAGCTGCCGCTGCCGAAGAAGGACTGGCCGCTCTGGAAGAACGTGCTGTACCTGGCGGCACTGGAGACCGGGCAGGAGCGGTACGTGAAGCAGGTGAAGGAGCCGTACATGGGCGACGCGTCCACCCAGGAGCTCTGCGACAGGCTCGCGGAGCGGCTGGACAAGTCCGACCTGGCCGAGTGCCCCTGCATGGTGCTGTTCAAGGACTGCAAGGACACGTCGAAGGGCGTCGTGGTGGGCGACAAGATGGCCAGGGGGCGCGCCGACGTCATGAAAGACGGCATCCCCTGGGAGCTGAAGTTCACCGGCGCCCTGAAGGCGGAGCATATCCTGCAGGCGGCGATGTACTGCGTCGCGTCCACGGCCCCGTACGCGGTACTGTGGAACCTGCGGACCGACGAGCTCCTGAAGGTCACCGTGCCGGATGCATCGGCGTTCCTGTCCGAGGCCCTGTCCTGCGTATCGCGCCGGCGTCTCAATGCCGGGACCGCGTCCGTGGCGATGTTCGGGAGCAAGGAGCCCGAGCCGGTGCGGATCGATATGTGACATGAACTGAGAGGAGATGTACGATATGCGATTGGAGAACCAGTATTCCATGCGCGTGAGGCGGCGGCTGTCGGATATGCCCGACAGCCGTTACCTGCAATATCTTAAAGACATACGAGACCCCGACCTGGACAGCCGGATATTGGTCGAGATACCGGCATACTGCGATCCGGAGCTTATCCCTACGATGCGCGCAGCCGTGATGCAGTCCGCGAACCCGGCACGTGTCAGGTTCGCCGTCTGCTACCAGGGCGACGACGACGCGGAGTTTGCCGAGGTGGCCGGCTTCGCGAGGACGCGCACCGTGCGCTTCGCGAAGAAGGACGCGCCCGGGCTGTGCGCCGCGCGGTACGCGTGCCACGGCCTCCGGGACGGCGAGGAGTTCATCATGCGCGTCGACAGCCACATGCGCTTCGCCACAGGGTGGGACGTTGCGCTGATCGACCAGTGGCGGCGGTGCGGCGATGGGCCGCATGTCCTGTCCGAATACTGCCTGGACTGCAGCGGCATGATCACGGGACTGCTGTCGTCCGGCGCATTCGACGCAAAGGCGCAGATCCGCGCAGCGAACGTCAATGCGTCTTATTTCTCGAACAACTCCGTCAAGCTCCGGTTCACGCCGAGGAGCTATGTCCCCGGGCCGGAGCCCGCAAAAGGGCTGTTCATCGGCGGGCATTTCGTGTTCGGCCTTTCCGGCATTGACGACGACGTGCCCAGCGATCCCGACATGTTCTTCACGGCTGACGAGGTCTGCGTGGCGGCGCGCCTGTACACCCACGGTTACGAGGTGTACCACCCGGGCGTGCGCTGCGTATACCACGTGTTCAGCCGGAACAAGACGTACGAGTCGGTCAAGGGCGTCAAGGCGCTCCGGTTCACGAGCGACGACGGCACGGCGGACACGTCGGCCCGGCGCAGTACCGAGCTGCTGCGCATGGAGCAGCTCCTCGGACATACCGACCACGGGATCGACTTCGGCGTGTTCGGCCACGGTACTGCCCACACCATCGACGAGTTCATGGATGCGGCAGGCGTCGATTTCCGGACGCTGTCGTTTAATTGGAGGGCGTACCATGAAGCATATGCCGCGCCTGAGACGCCGCTTTCCAGGCGGCCCGCATGCGTCAACGGGCAGATCGTCGTAGACGATACCTGCAAGGCTTCGTCGCTGGCTGTCCCGAAGCGCGTCGCGGAAGGTTTCCGGCGTGCGGCCATGTCCGCGGGGATGCCCTTCGACGAGGCCCTGGCGTCCGCTGTCAGCACATATATCGGAGGTGACGCACGATGAACATCCATGATTTCAGAAAAGGTGTCGGCGCCACGCTCGCCGCCTACCCTAAGAGCAGGTACCTGAAGTACCTGATGGACCTTGAGTCGCCGGACCTGTCGTCCGTCATCATGGTCGAGATACCGTCGTTCAAGGACCCGGAACTGATCCCTACCATCAAGTCGCACCTCGGCATGGCGGCGAACCCTGACCGGATCCGTTTTGCCGTGTGCCTGCAGGACGATGACGCGGACACGATCCGGTATCTTGACGAGATGTGCGGGAAGGCGTTCGTCAAGCATTACCATCCGGAAGATTCCCCAGGGGCATGCGCGGCCCGTTACGAGTGCAGCAAACTGTCGAAAGGGAACTGCGATTATGTGCTGCACACCGACAGCCACATGCGCGTTGCAAGGTACTGGGACGTGGCGATGCTCGCGATCCTGTCACAGTGCCCTGGGAAGGCCGTCCTGAGCGCGTACGGCATGGACTATGCGGATTATCTTGCCGAGGACCCGTGCAGCGACCTGTTCACGGCCAAGGTCCAGGACCGCGGCGTCATCACGAACGCGTATTACTACCAGGAAAAGATGCCGAAGATCAGGGCGATGGCCCGAACACGTTTCGATGGGCCTTTACCGCGTAGAGGCGCGTTCCTTGGCGCGGCGTTCCTGTTCGGCCCCGTATCCGTGGACGACGAGGTGCCATTCGATCCGGACATGTTCTTCCAGGGCGACGAGCTGCCTATGGCCCTCCGGCTGTTCACGCACGGATGGGACATCTACCATCCGCAGTTCCGCTTCCAGTACCATCTGTACTCACGTCAGCAGGTGCTGAAGAAAGCGGGGACCATGATCGAGATGAACGCGGGGAACGATATCAAACATGAGAAGCTCGGCCACGAGTCCGCGCGTTTCGACGCCCTGTTCTGGCGCGGCGGGATCGATTTCGGCCGATTCGGGAACGGCGACGCTCGTACGGTTGACGAGTTCATGTCGTTCGCAGGGATCGACGTGCGGAACATGGCCATACGCAATTTCGCCATGTCCGGGTTCTTCGACGTGCCGCACGACGCCAACGACATGGCTATGTTCAACTGGTGCGCCTACGCCCGGAAGCAGCACCTGAAGCTCGGCCCAGCGGAGGAGATCCCGTTCCTGGAGGATGCCGGCCTGCAGGCAAGGTTCTTCGCATTCTGCGACGATAACGGCATCATCCCTGAGATAGGCCTGCAGCGCGCCATGGAGTTGTTCATCGAAGCCTATGGGAGCTCCGAGCGGTTCCCGGACGGGCGCGACATCGTCCTGGTCGGGGAGAACGCTGTTTCCCGCGGTTTCATGGTGGCCAGGGGCCTCGCGCCGCATGACGCCATTGCCGGGTGCATCCCGTCCCTGGCCGGCATCGCGTCGGATTCAAAAGGCCTGCCGGAGCATGTGCCGCTGCTCCGTGTTTCTGACCTGCGGCACCTGCACCGGCCCCTGGTCCTGCTGTGCACCAACCGGTGGAAGGAGGCCCGTTCGGCTGTCGAGGCGCTCGCAGGAGAAGGGTACCATGAATTCGAGGACGTCCTGCAATGGCATCTTTACCGGCGCCGGATCGCCATACGCTGGGGCAACTGCCATGCGGATTATGTCGCCGATTTCCTGTCACGGTCGCGGGATTTCTCGGAAACATACGCATTCTACATGATGCCTTCCCTGTGGAACCTGAAGTCCGAAGCGGATATACCGGAAGGGCTTCTGGAACGCGTGGAGCTGTGCATCGGGCAGCCTGTCCGGAACGACAACTCCATCGGCCCGTTCGCGTCGCTCGGCTATGTCAGCGCGCATGTGCCGACTGATACCGTCGTCCTCACGTTCGCCAACCTGAGGGGCCTTACGCTCCCGCTGTACGTGCAGTTCCCGCAGTCGCTGCACGACCTCTTATCGACGGCCTACAGCCGCGTCCCGGTCCAGAACTTCTCATGGTTCCGCGACAGCATCATCGAGTCGTTCTTATCCGGCCATCCGGATTCGGGGATAGACGCCCTTTTCGCGGCGTACATGGACGCCGACGTGGACGCGGACAGCGCGGCTTCGGCTTACGAGGAACGGTGCGCGAGCTACAGGGCCGTCGAGGACGAGCAGTGCACGCTCAAGATCTTCGACTTCATCGATGGGCATATGGCTACGGAACAGCTTTTTATCGACCCCGAGCATCCGTCGCATATCCTGCTGAACGAGATCGGCAACCGTGTCCTTGACAGGCTCGGGATGCCGCGGATATACCCGTTCCGGCCTGTCATGTCGAGCTACGGCCACGGCTGCCCGATGCATCCGGCCGTGAAGCGCCGCATGGGCTATACCTGGGCCGATATGGACATCAAGGGCATGAATCCGGCGGAGAAGCCGGATGGCTCGTGCATGGACATCAAAGGCTATGTCAAGGCGTATATCGACGTGCGCAGGGAGTTCCTGAAACCCTGAGCCGTCTTGAATAAACCGCTTGCTTTCCGGCAGGCGGTTTATTTTATGTCCGGAGTGAACGCTCCCGTCAGAGTTGTCCCCATATAGGAACCGGCGGCGTATGGCCCCATGCACCTATATCCGGTGACGCCTGGCCCGCCCAAATCCCGCCGTGGCCGCTGCAGGCACGCGTTCCGTTTGGCACGGGGCCTGGTGCGCTTTCGGCACATGGCGGGGCGGGGATGCGCCGCCGGCACGACATGTGACGGAATATAGGTGCGCGGGATGAATAATTTCCGGGGCGGCAGGCTGCACAGGATATAGGCCCGCGGGGATCGTTTCGGTGCCATGCACGGAATATATGTCCGGTAAGGCATATGGCGGGGATCTGGACGGCACCGTATATAAGTCTGTAAGCGTATTCCTGTCGCGACATATCCGGCGCGGACACGCGCCGGATATGTGTTTTCGGGATGAAATTACGTGCGGAGGTACGGAATATACTTCCGAACAAGCATATATTCTGGGCTGTATTGCACTTTATATAGGTCCGAGAAGATATAATATCAATATATTGGGACGGAATATATGTTTCGGCACATTTCCGATCCGGATTGCGCGGGAATATATGCCCGCGGGGCTATAAGAACCGTGTGTCACCGGCGGTGAAATCCCTGCCGCCGGCAGGGAGATCGAGGTTCCAACGTCCTGCGGCGCGCTCTGCGCGGCGGTCCCTGGGGCACCCTTGCCGGCGCGGAGCGCTGGCAAGGGCGGACGCCGTCAGGCGGCCGTAAGAGCCCCGCGCAGCGGGGCCGTGCCGCGGAGCGGCACGGGGCGGTCGGCGGAGCCGACCACATCGTTTCCCAGCCGCGTAGCGGCGGGGAAACGATGTGTCACGCCCTCTTATGCCCTTTCTACTAACAATAATGAACGACGGGGTGAGCTAAAGATTCGAAAAAACTGCTACGCGTTCTACCAGTTTTTTGTTCAGCCCTGAACAGCGGAGTTCCCATAATTTTTTAAGAAACTGAAAAACTGATGAAAAAATGTTGAAAAGTGCGGCTGGAAAAATCAACGGTTGTGGGCCGGAACGCGTGTCACCGTTTGAAAAATTAAATTCGCGTTTTCGCGCAGTTTTTGGCAAGTTTATATAACCGTCGGAAAGCCCGTCTACACGGGGCCGTGCCGGGCGCCGTCAGGCGGCCGGGACGGCATATCGGGGTACGGGCATATATCGCGGAGCGGCCCGTGCAGCGGGCGCCGGTACGGCCCCGGAGCGGAGGCGGCGCCGACAGGCGGCGCCTGCGCGCAGGGGCCTTCGGGGCAGGCATGATCCGGCCTTGCACGGCGTGGAACCGCATATAGGCCCCGGCACATAGATGTCCCGGCATCCGGCACAGCGCCGCCGCGCCGGGCCGCATCAGCCCTGTCACGTGGGATGCCGGTCTATATGCCTGCAAGCATAGATGCGCCCGGATCCGGCACAGGGGCGCCGTACCAGGTCGCAGCAGCCCTGTCACGTTGGGCGCCGGGATATATGTTTCAAGGCGTAGAAGCGCATGGTCCGTATATAGGCCCGTACACATAGGCATTACGGATCCTGCTGCGTGGGGTGCCGGGATATATGTTTCAAGGCGTAGAAACGCATGGCCCGTATATAGGCCTGTACACATATGACGCTGCAGCCTCTGTTACGTGGGTGCCGGAATATATGTCTGTAAGCATAGACGCGCACGGCCCGTATATAGGCCTGTACACATATGACGCCGCAGCTGCTGTTTCATGGGTGCCGGTATATATGTTTTAAGACATAGAAGCGCATGACCCGCATATAGGCCCGGGGGCATAGACCGGTACGGCGCCTGTTGCGTGGGTGCCGGTATATATGTTTCAGGATGCATAAAAAATCCGTGCCGGCGGCCCTGGCCCGGGCAGGACCGGATATATGTCCACGGGCCCGTATCGGCGGCAGTCCGTGTCTGGGCCGGTATATATGTTCCGGGGAATATATCTATTGCAGTTTGTTGACGTTTGTGGTAGAATGTCATATATGGGATCTGACCGGATTGGAGGGAATTATATGTTGAAGATGTCTAAGATGAAAGAGGCGCTGTCAGGTTGCCGCGTCGGGTTATCGTTCCTGGGGGCCATATTCTGGTTCCTGGCGGTGATCGCGGCGGCGCTGGGCATCTGGATGGTCTGCGGGATGCTGGCGCTGAAGGATTTCATGGCCAGCATGGCGTACCGGGCGATGCGCGACGAACGGAGCATGCCTGGCGTCTGAGTACATAAAAACAAAAAGCGTGCCTGCACCGTATATCAGTGCAGGCACGCTTTTTCTGTGATCATTGTTCCGGGGCCTGTTTCGACTCCTTGATGCCTTCTACGGAACGGCGGATCTCCTCCATCAGGTCCTGGTCCAGCTCGAACAGGCAGTCGGTGCAGGTGACTGTTATGGCCCCGTCCTTCTGGCGGGAGGCCGTCAGCTGGATGCCGTCGGACGGGTCCCTGCCGCATTTCGGGCACCGGAACCCTGCGGCCTGGACGGCCTCGAACTTCCGTGCCGGGGACAGGTCCGGGGCGTTCCCGGATTCCCCGATCAGCAGGTCGTCCAGCCATCCGTGCAGGTCCTGCAGCGGCACGAACACGGACCTGGACTTCGTCCTGTGCCGGCGCCGCTCCAGGACCTTCTCGACGTCGGCCCCGGGGGACATGTCCGGCAGTGATGCCCGGTACGCGTCCAGGGCCAGGCGCCGTTCCAGCCTGGGGCGCTGCGGCAGCGTGGACTTCAGCCCCGAATATTCGTTCTGGCACATATACCGGCACCAGGCGTCGAACTCCGCCTCGGCCACGGCACGGGCCACCTCCGCGGCGCCGATCCCGGGGGCCTTGCCCCAGCCGGGGCGGAAGCCTCTCCATGCCTTCTTGTCATTGAACTCGGCCCGCAGGTAGGGGAGCTTCCGGTGCCTGAGCCAGTAGTCCACGGAGCGGCGGGCGTCGTAGGCCTTTTTCGATGCCCAGGCCTTGTCGTAATGCCTGGCCCACAGGCCGGATACCAGCCAGAGCAGGGCCGCCGCCCCGAGCATGGACAGCAGGATCGCTGCCACCGGGCCGGCGATCACCTGCTCCAGAATGGCGGTCATCATTCGTATCATCCTTTCCGGTACGTTATTTCTGTTTCCGGACCCATACGTCGTACAGGCACCGGTCGCTGATCTCGGCCTTCTCCCAGCCGCCGTCGCGGTCCAGCCATCCCATGAGGAACTCGTAGGCCGGCTTCTCCCTGGACTCTATGATGTACTGGATGTTCCAGTGGTCCAGGTATCCGCCTATGGACTTATATTCAAGGCTCTTTTCTGCGTTGCCTTCCCCCGTGTCCAGCCAGGCGTAGTCCTCCCAGATGTCGCAGGACCCGTTCACCGAGGCCAGCATCATCTCCGGGCGGGAGTCCGTCAGGATCCCGCGGACGCCGTAGTATTCCAGCTGGGAGCCCACGTCGAAGTGGTTGACCACGCTCTCGCCCGGCTGCTGGTGCGTCGCCACGTAGGCCACGGCGGCGGCGTACCCGTCGCCCTTGTCGAACTGCCCCATGGCCGGGAGCCGGACGGCGCAGGCCGCCAGGAGCATCACGGCGCAGGCGGCCCACAGCGGGATCCGCAGCCAGCACGGCATGGTGTCCGTGGAGACGGCCGGCGAGAGCTCGCCGAAGGCGTCGAAGGCGCAGCAGGCCAGCATGCACAGGGCGATGGGCATGAACATGGCCGAATGGTAGTTGAGCATGGCCGCGGCGGAGAACCCGGCGGCCAGGTACGCCATGTGGGACTCCGGCAGGGCCGTCCTTGCCAGCCTCGCCATCACGACGATCCCGGCCAGGCACAGCACCGAGAAGATGGCCGGCTCCGACAGGATGTCCGGGGCGTTCTGCTCCGCGATGGAGACATGCTTGAAGATCTCCATGCTCCGGAACACGTACAGGGCACCGTCGATGCCGTATGGGTTCATGAGCGTGGCCGGCACCATGGACGCGCCGGCCGCCAGGAACCGCCAGTCCCGCCACAGGGACGCGTCGCGCAGCCTCAGCTTCGCGAGGCCGGGCACGGCATAGGCGAGCCATACGCAGAGATGGAACGGCCACATGGATCCGTGGAGGTTCATCTCCAGGACGACGGACAGCGGCAGCAGGAGCAGCCATCCAGGCCGGCGCGAGGCGCGGTACCTGTCCAGGGCCCATATCTCCAGGAGCAGCAGGAGGAGCGTCATGTTCTCCGGCCGGAGGCTGTAGAAGTAGGCCGGCGTGCAGGCCAGGCAGGCGGCCATGGCGGCGACCGTGCCCAGGAACCCGTCCTTGGTATGCCCCATGACCGTCCGACGTACCGCATGGAACACGGCCAGCAACTGGGCCAGCATGAACGCCAGCAGCCCCATGTTGGCAGGTATTTTTGCAGCGAGGGCCATGCCCACGCAGTACAGCCACTGCTGGATCACCAGCCCGGTGCCGGGATAGTAGGAATAGGGGTTCGACCGGTGTATGGCCATGTTCTCCAGGATGGCCCTTCCCTCGGTGACCATGTAGAACGAATCCGGGTCCATGGTGGTCCAGACGAAGGCCGACACGGCGGTCATCAGGATGTAAGGCGCGGCCCCGTCGGCCCGGTTCCTCCGGTACGGGGCGGACAGCGCTGCTCTTGTCGTTTCTTTCATACGCGGTTTCCTTTCTTGCCTGTTTTTCATGTTGTGTTTTATATTTTTTTATTATCGCATGTACATAGGATAGCAGATTTCCGCTGTTTCGTCAATATGGCACAGCGGTATTTATATCATGTAGGCGGAAAAACGCCCGGCTGGAGGGATTTTTAAGAATATGTGCTTGACAGCGTTGCCGATCCGTGCTACCATAGGATAAAGGGCCGCCGGGAGCGGCTCTGGGACGACATACGACAAGAACAGGAGGAAACGAACAATGGACAAGGTACTCAACAAAGGTGAACTGATCGAGGCCGTGATGAACAAGTGCAACCCTGGCGACTTCGCCAGCAAGGCTGCCGCCAAGCGCGCGGTGGACGCCGTCTTCGACGAGATGGCCGCATGCCTGGGCGACGGCGGGACCGTCCGCATCGACAAGTTCGGCACGTTCAAGGTGTCCGCCTACGCGGCCCGCATGGGCAAGAACCCCAGCACCCATGAGCCCATGGAGATCCCCGCTACCCAGCGCGTGAAGTTCAGCGCCGCCGGCGCCCTGAAGGACGCTGCCGCCAAGGCCGTCCTGGGCTAAGGGCCTACATATGGGCAACCGGCGCATGGGCCGCACGGCCCTCGCCTTACTGATGGCCGCGTCCGTGGCGTGCCTCGCAGGATGCTCGGAAGAGGGCCTGCGGGCCTTCACGGACGCGGCTATTGACGTGTACGAGGCCGTCGGCCACAAGTCCGTCGCCATGGGCGAGGACCACAGGGCCTACAGCCTCCGGTACGACTTCCACCACGGTAACTGGGCCGGGTCCTCGATGATCGAGGTGAACGGCGGTACGCCTTATTTCACTTACGTAGAAATGGCGGCCGGCGTATCCATGTGGGCCGAGCCCGTATGGGAGATCCGGCCGGCGGGCCAGCCGAAAAGCGTGTGCGCGTACGTCGCGCCGGGCGTCTCGGCGGAGCCTTCCGGGGACGCCGTCAGCGACCCTCCGGGGTGGCAGCGCGCGGAATATCCCGGCGCCGTGGACGGCGGGCTCCTGTACCGGCGGGTGGGCATTCTGCCCGAGGCCCTGGGCGGCGACGGCACGGGCTGCATCACCGGGACGGCGTGGATGGCGACGGCCATGGACGGCCTGGTCCGGGACATCTCGCAGCGCATCCCGGAAGAGGGCATGCTCTGGCGGGCCGAGGCGTTCTACGAGGGCCTCGGCAAGGTCGCCGAGGGCGTCCTGGTGGAGGCCTGGGCCCTTGACGGATCCTGGTCCTGCTGCTATTATATACATAACGTGCAGCCCGGGATCGGGATCGACTACTCCGACGGCTTCAGCTGGCTGGAGAAGGCCGGGGACCCGAGGGCCGCCGAATCTGATGGAACCGATGGCGGAAGCCATGGCGGGGGTTACGGCGATGACAAAGAAGATGAGGAATGATAAGGCTGGAAGGCGCGTGCCCTGGCACGTGACGCTCTATGCGGGGGCCCTGTACGCCGCTTTTTCCGGCGGCTGGGCACTTGCCGCGCTGGCTGCTGCCGGCGGCACGGCGTACCTGGCATGGCCGCGGCTTTTTGAACACGGGAGGTCTGGGGATGTCCATCGAGAGGCTGGAGCTGAGCTTCCTGAAGAAGATCGATAAGAGGAGATACGTCCCCGGGACCGAGATGGCACAGGACGACATCGGGCTGGACCGGTGCTGGAGGGACGGCGTCCAGGAGGACGCGTGGCACGTGGGGCTCTATTCCGTCTCCACGTACGCGTCCATGGAACAGGTCAGGGAATATATCCTGGGGCAGATCCCCGGCACGGACATGTCCAGCTGGTCCCTGCGCAGGTCCCATGACGGCGGCGCCTATGCGGCCGGCGACGGGTGGGCGCTGGAGATCCCGGCGGAGGCCATGCGGGGCATCGAGACGGTGCATTCCGACTTCGGCGTCTATATGCTGGCCGCGTCCGTCCGGGACATCGAGCTCTCCTGGCTGGACCGGGAATGGGCCAAGGGCGCCGGTCTGGACGGTCCGCTGGACCAGGCCATGGTACGCCGTGCCCTGGCGGCCCGCCAGGCCCATTACGCAGGCCTCGGGCCGGAGGGCCTGGAAGAGGCCATGGACATGTACGGGTATGGCCATTACGGGGACCCGGTCCAGTTCCTGCAGGCGGGCATCGCCTACGCGAAGGCCACCGGCACGAAGGCCTGGGCCAGCCTGACTGATTGAATACATGCCATGGGCGGCAAAGCCCATGGCGGGAGGTCTGATATGCTCGGAGAAGAGAAGAAGAAACAAAGCGGCGTGATATTCGGGACCGACGGCGTGACGCTGAACATGGGCGGCGTGTCCGTCCTGCCGGACGGCTGCACGGAGGTCCGCAGCGGGAACATGGCCCTGACGGGCCACGGCGTCCGGCTTGACATGGGTGGGATGTCCGCCCTGTCCGGAGGCGGGACCGTCATGCGGACCGGCAACATCTGGCACGGGCCCAAGGGCTCTTACATGCTGTCAGGCACCACGCTGATGGGCCCCGGCGGCAAGATGTGGACCGGCGTCAGCGAGGGCGACGTCCCGATGCTGATCGACCATGACAGCTGACAGGTCTGGAGGCGATAGGATGCCAGATAAAGATAAGATAAAAGACAGAACAGGCCGTGCCGGTGGCGGCACGGCCTTTCCTGGCCCCGGCGGGCGGACATGGCCCACCGCGGCATGGGCGATCTCGCTGCCCGTGCTGCATTTCACCCTGATGGAGTCCTATTTCTCGGACCCGCTGCTCTACATGTACGGCATGCCGTTCATGGTGTCCGCCGCCATGTTCCTGCTGGCGGAGCTGATGCTGGCTGCCGTCATGGGCAGCATCCGGGCGTCCGTGACGGTTTTCGGCATGGCGGCCATGCTGATGGGGCTGGCGAACCGGTACGTCTATTTATTCCGGGGCGCGCCGGTCCAGGTGACGGACCTGAAGTCCGCAGGCACGGCACTGACCGTGGCCGCCGGCTACGACTTCGCGCCGGATGCGCGCATCGTTATCGTCACGGCGCTGTTCGCCATTGTGCTGGCCATGCCGTTCATCTGCAGGAAGGCGTATGCCGCGGCGTCCGGGCTGTTCGCCCGGCTGTGCCGGATGCGGCGCGGGAACATGCAGCTGGCCGTGGCGGCGGCCTGCCTGGCCGGCATCGCGGCGCTGGGCACCCTGGCGGCATGGGACTACGGCCGCCGGTGCGACAACACTACGGAGTGGTACTACGAGGGCGGGATCATGCCGATCTACCCCGTGGGCACCCGGCAGAGCGTGGGCACGGTCTACGACTGGATCGGCATGGCCAGCACGTCATCCGTCCGGAAGCCGGCAGGGTACGCCGGGTGGGAAGGCAGCGACGGATATGACCTGTCCGGGGCTCCGGACGCCGGCGATCTCCCGGACGTCATCGTCGTTATGGACGAGGCGTTCTCGGACCCGGCGGCCTATGCGTCCGTCCCGGCGGACCGGGACTGGATGCCGTTCGTCCGGTCCCTGGACGGTAAAGAGAACTCCCGGCTGGGGGAGCTGGACGTGTCGATCCTGGGCGGTAACACGGCCAACACCGAGTTCGAGTTCCTGACCGGCTGCAGCCTGGGCTGCTTCCCGCGCAACTGCATCCCGTACCAGAATTTAATGGATTCTGACTGCGCGTCCCTGGCAAGATACATGTCGGCCCTGGGCTACGAGACCTGGGCCCTGCACCCCTACAGCCATGACAACTGGTCCCGGGATACGGCGTACGCGTATATGGGCTTCGACCACCAGGTCTTCATGGACCGGCCTGACGGGGAGATCGCGTTCCCGCGGCTGCCGGACGGCGAGCTTTTATCGGACGAGGGCTGTTACGGCACGGTCTCGGACATCCTGGCCTTGGACGGGAAGCCGAAATTTATTTTCCTCGTCACGATCTACAACCACGGCGGGTACATGCGGGACGTGCCCGGTCTGGAGCGGGATATCGAAATAGACTGGGACAGCGTCCCGGCGGACCTGACGGACACCGAGAAGCTCTGCGCGGAGACGTACCTGTCCATGCTTGCGAAGTCCGACCGGGAGCTGGCGGCGTTCACCGGGGAGCTGTCCGCGAGAAGCCGGGAGTCCCTGGTGCTGTTCTTCGGGGACCACCAGCCGGACATGACGGCGAGGCGGGTGCTGTCCCGGATGTCCGGCCAGGACCCTGACGCCGTCGTCCCGGACGCTTACCGGGTGCCGTATGCCATATGGTCCACGTCTCCCCTGCCGGAGGGCTTCGAGCCTGGCAGGCGGTGCGCCGCCTGGGCCGGCGGGGACATCTTCACGTGCCTGGGCCTGCCGGTGCCGGACTTTTACGGGTTCGTCCAGGACATGTCCGCGCGGGTCCCGTCCATGACGCTGATCGATATGCGGGACGATGGCTCCGACGAGGCGGCCGGCGCCATCGCCGAGTACCGGCGGATGGCCTACTGGCGGATCCTGGACTGGCACGGGTGACCTGGCCGGGGCCGCGCGGGCCCGCGGTTGACAAACCGCGCGGAATATATTATCCGGTTGACAAAATGACGTTTCCTGACGGAGGTGGGGACTATGTGCGATAAGAAGAAGATCGCGGCGGCCATGAGGGCTGTCTGCGGGGCCGGGTCGTTCGCGGCGTTCCTGTTCGCGTTCTGGTACAGGGGCGGGCTGTTCGTCCGTGGCCTGTCCAGTTTCGTGGTGGACTGGCATACCGAGGCCCTGGGCCTGAAGCTGGCGGCCGTGGCTTTGGGCACGGTGCTGTTGCTGATAGCGACGGACAGCGGCGGCAGCCATGACGGCCATGACGGCGGCGAGGAATGACATATAAAAAAGAAAGGCTCCCTTTCCGGATGTCCGGAAAGGGAGCCTTTATCTCTTCGGCCTTCTGAACGGGCAGGTCAGCACGGCCCAGACGATCCTGGCGCCGTCACGGAATGTCCGCAGCTTGCTCTCGGAGCCTGCCGGCCGGGGCAGGTACTCGCAGTCTATGTAGGCGATGGGCTCGCTCCTGGCCAGGGCGCACATGGTCATCTCGACCTCGACCTGGAAGCCGTCGTGCCGGGAGATCGCCGCGAAGTCCGAGGCGAACTTCCTGGGCACGGCCCGGTAGCCGGACATGCTGTCCATGACGCGGCGCCCGTATTTCAGGCTGATCAGGCTGTCCACGAACCGGTTGCCCGGCTTGTGGAGCAGGGGCTGGTTGTCCCCGGAGAGCTGGCGCCGGCCCACGGCGATTCCGCCGTTCCCCCGGGCCGCCCGGATGATGTCCGTTGCCCTGCCGGGCGGGTAGGTCGCGTCCCCGTCCACGAACAGATAATAGTCCGCCTTCACGGAACGTACCATCTGCCGCATGGCGGCGCCCTTGCCCTGTACGGGGCACTCGACGACCACGGTGCAGCCGGGCGTCTCCCGGGCGATGTCCGCCGTGCCGTCCGTGGAGTTGTTGTCGCCCACGCAGATGACCGCGTCCGGCAGCACGGCGCGGAAGTCCTCTATCACGTGCCGGACCGTCGGTGCCTCGTTGTAGCACGGGATCATGACGGCCACCCCTGAGCCGGTCTCGATCCTGCCTGTGTCTGTCCTCATATCCTATGTACCTCCCAGTCTTCATGCAATGATATTATCATAGCATGGGAGGCCCGTAAAATCAATATTTTTGTGCAATAATGTTTATTTTTAATATGTTTATATAAACATGCTCGTAAATCCGGAACGCATGTGCGGCGCCATTCCTGAAAAATATTTCCCGGCGCCCTTGCTTTTACGGGTTTTTTCCTGTATGATAGTAAATGCGATACATTATCGTGCCAAAAGCGATACAAGCAGACCAGGGCATATCAGTATTTTTGCTGATATGCCCTTTTTGCGTGCTTTGGCGCATGGCCCCTATCTTACGGCAAGGGAGGTGGACGACATGTGGGGCGCGCGCCCCGCGCCGTCATTGCGGCCGGCTGCGGGGCAGGTATTGACGAATGTCCATGGAACAGACACGGAGCAAGTGAATATTCGCACCCCTGGGGAAACCCAGGTCCGCAAAGCCAGACACCTACGGCCCTATGGCACCGTGACCTGACGTCATCACGGAACGGGGCTATGGCCGGTCGGTTGCCTGCATCATCCTTCTTCTATTCTGAAACTATCTTATGAGGAGGAAATGCTGAATGAAACGGAATAGAAACCTGAAACGGTCGCTGGCGCTGTTCCTCGCCGCAGCGATGTGCGCGATGAACATGACCGCGGTGACCGCGTTCGCCGCCGAGGCGGACGAATCCGCGCCTCCCGAAGAGGCATCCCCCAGCGTGACAATCACCGTCGACGTGTCCGAGGCCCCTGTCCCGGACGACGCCGATACGGCGACGGATACCCAGGCCACGGAAAACCCTGACGGCTCCAGCACCGAGACGACGACCACGGACAAGACCTGGTCCGATACCGGGGACGGCGGGCACTCCAGCTCCACCAGCACCGAGGGCAGCCTTCCCGGCGACGTGACCGATCCCGATGTCTCCGACGGCGAGTATGTCCAGGTGGACACCACTGTTAAAGTAGACACGACCGTCACCACCGAGGGCAGCGAGACCAAGACCGACAGCGTCACCACCGAGAGCGACGGCTTCGTGTCCGGCATTTCCGGTTCCACCGACGGGAAGCAGGACGTGACGACCGAGACCACGACCGAGACGACGACCACTACTGCCACCGTGAACAAAGAGACCGGCGAGGTCGAGAAGACCGACGGCGATAAAACCGAGGGCGAGGTCCAGGACGACGGCGACGAGCGCACCGGCGAGACGGTCAAGTCTGATATCGAGACCAGCCAGACCGGCAGCAGCTCCGGGAACGACGAGTCCAGCGCCGAGAGCGGCGACGTGTCCGGCCTGGAAGTCACCGTCGGCCCCGACGCGGCCACCGACGAGGACCGCAAGACCCCTGACGCCGGCGAGCTGCCCGCGCCTGAGTCCTACCTGAAGGACCTGAGCGGCTACGAGCTGAGCGACGCCGCCGGCAACGTCCTGGGCACCGTCCAGGCGGACGGCAAGGTCCTGGACGGCGACGGCAATCCTGTCGACATCGGCTGGTCCTACGACGGGGCCACCGGCGAGTACCGGCTGGACTTCACCGCCAGCTGGACAGGCCCTGAATACGAGACCGGCGGGGCCGTGAAGGGCGACGTGTCCAGCACCGAGATCGAGACATCGACCGGCGCCTCCAGCGAGGCTGCCTGGAACGACCTGTGGGAGAAGTCTACCGCTACGGAGACCCTGCCTGACGGCACCGTCCGCACCGTGGACGTCTACACCCATAAGGGAACAGGCACCCGGGTCGACACGAAGACCTGGACCGAGCTGTGGGATACCGTCCAGGGCATGGCCCAGGACCGCAAGACCGCGAGCCTGTCCGTGTCCGTGAAGCCCGGCGAGGACGCCGTCCTGAACGGTACCTGGCTCGGCGCGACTGAGAACGACGGCCACGGCGATGCCAGCTTCAACGGCATCGGGGACAAGGACTACATCGACCAGCTGGTGCGCGACGCCATGAACGACGCGTACTCCATCACCGACAGCAGCGGCTGGCAGTCCAACCACCTGTTCTTCGGCTCCGAGGGCAACGCCTGCGAGGTCGAGGTCGTGGCCAGCTCCCTGGCCGTGCGCGAGAAGCCCGGCGTGGCCAAGACCGTGAACGGCAAGCCCAACAAGACCGTCGGCTATGTGTCCAGCGGCGACACCCTGAAGATCACAGCCATCGTGAACAACGACGACGACCTGTGGGGCATGATCGCGGAAGGGCCTTACAAAGGCAAGTGGATCCACCTGGACAACCCCGTTTCCGGGAACAACACCACTGCCGAGGTCCTGCCCGGCACCCCGGACCTGCCGGAGTCCGGCGACGCCAAGCTGACCGGCAGCATCCTGCAGAGCACCATCTGGGTCAACCGGGTGGACGAGCAGGGCGGCCAGTTCTCCCGCGGCGGATGGCTGCGCGAGATGACCATGGCGGACGGCTCCGTGATCTACGTGTACTGCGCGGACCACGACGTGGATGCCGTGACCGGATCGGAATATGATATCGGCGAGGTGGGCGACGCGCTGGGCGAAGAGGCCAACGGGCACCTGCAGTACATCGCCGAGAACGGCTACTGGGGCACCCCCGAGAGCCTGGAGGCCGTCAAGTCCCTGGTGGCCGACGAGTACGCCGGCCGCATGACCGACGGCATCGCGCTGGCCGTGACCCAGGCGGCTGTCTGGTTCCACGCCTGCGGCATGCGGTTCGACGAGGACCCCTTCACCAAGTGCTTCACCCAGGTGAGCGGCAAGACCGGTAATCTGGACCCTGAAGAAGTCGCCATGGCCCGCGAGCTGTTCGAGGCCCTGATCGGCGGCGTCTCTGAGGACACCACCACGGATTTCATCGGCGCCGACAGCATCACGTCCACCACGATCAAGGTAAACGATAAAATCGAGACCAGCGACGCGGAGATCGACCGGGCGGTCGAGGCTGCCGAGAGCGCCGCCCAGGAGGCCAAGGGCGACCGGTACGACACCGACCTGAGCTTCACCATCGCCGTGGTCCCCAGCCGCCTGCACGACGGCGGCCTGAAGGTCGTCGTTTACCAGGGCACTGATAAAGTCGAGGAGAAGTACCTTTCTGAATTGGAGGCCGTCGAGGGCGAGGACGGCGTGAGCTACACCCTGAAGAACGTGGTCCTGACCGAGGGCGTCAGCGTGTCCATCGACCTGACCGGCGTACAGCAGCTTGGCAAGGGCGCGTACCTGTTCCGGTCCGAGATCGACGGCGAGGCCGTGTCCCAGCCGGTCATCGGCGTGGCCGACGGCACCGGCACCCGGGACGTGAACGTCTCCGTGGGCCTGGACTTCTCCCTGAAGCAGGGCACCGTCGACACCAAGGCCGAGTCGTCCAAGGCCGAGTACACGGATACCTGGACGGAGATTACCGGCCACGAGCAGGACAAGAAGCAGGACGTGGAGGTCGAGGAGCTCTACGAGCAGGAGGTCGTCGTGACGACCACCGTGAAGACGGAGACGAAGACCGAGACGGAAAGCGGGACGGTCCGGACCGAGTGGCACGACGAGTACGAGGAGACCTACGAGCGGCCCGAGGAGCCTGAAGATCCCGAGGACCCGCCGTATATCCCGCCCGAGGATCCGTACGTCCCGCCCGAGGACGAGGACATCCCCGAGGAGCCCACTCCCCTGGACCCCGGCCCGGAGCTGCCCCCTCCCCATGACGAGGATATCCCTGAAGTAGACATCCCTGACGAGGACATTCCCCTGTCCGACGTCCCTGAGCTGGACGAGCCCGAGGAGGAGATCCCTGACGAGGACATCCCCCTGTCCGACATCCCGCAGACCGGCGACGACACGGCTATGGCGCTGTACGCGGTCCTGATGGCGGTTTCCGCCATCGGCCTGTGCGGCCTGGCGTTCACCCGCCGGAAGGAGCAGGGCTGATATAAGCTATAAGAGACAGCGCCCGGATGGGCGCTGTCTCCTTTTATCAAATTCTGCCAAAAACTGGCATCGCAGATTTTACGCGGGCCTGCGAAAAAGCTCTTGACGCGCAAGGCTTTCCCGTTGTAGTATATATAATATATGCAAGAACGGAGGTAGGGCAATGCGGTATAAAGACGAGAATCTGGTCGATGAGTATCTGCTCTCGGCCTTGGAAGAGATCAACGGGAACCGGACGCTGCAGTCCGCTGTCAACAAGCTGCTGGTCGTGGACGAGCTTTATACCCATACGGCCAACGTGGCGAAGCTGGGCGTCCAGCTGGCCATGGACCTGGGCATGCCCGACCCCATGGTCCGGAAGATATGCCTGGCGGGGGTGCTCCATGATACAGGGAAGATCATGACGCCGCGGGATATTTTATTCAAGCCCGGCAAGCTGACAGAGATCGAGTTCGCGGTGATCAAACGGCATTCCGTGGATGGCTATAACCTGTGCAAGGGCGCGGGCGTCGACGAGGACGTCCTGGAGATGATCCTCAGGCACCATGAAAAGCTGGACGGGACCGGGTATCCCGGCGTGGGCGGCGAGATCCCGCCCCAGTGCGCGGTGCTGACTGTCGCTGACATCTTTTCGGCCCTGGTGGAGCCGCGGCTCTACCACAGGGAGCGCTCCGTGGAGGACGCTTTCGATTTCATCAGCACTTTCAACGGCCTGGACCAGGCGCTGGTCGGCCGCTTGAAAGAACTGGTCAAGATGTGACGGGAGGTATGGAATATGGCGGCGTTCACTGACATGGACCGGATCGAGGATTTCATCAGGCGGCGCAACATCACGAGCCGGAACGGCCTTAAGCGGGGCTTCGCGTTCGACCGTTCCATGGCTGCGATTTTTGCAGACGATCCGGACGGTTCCAAGATGGCCCTGGCGGACCGCCTGATGGCGGCCAACCGGCAGGTCCGGGACGAGGCTGCGCGGCGCCGGGCCGACGACGAGGCGCGGCTCGCGGCGCTTCCGGCGTGGCTGAAGCCACGCGAGCCGGACCCGGACGGGTTCGACTGGGCCGACGTAGGCGTCCCGGTGGACGAGTACGGCGAGCCCCTTGGCGTCGGCTGACGGCTTATTTACGGCAAGAAGAAATAAAACCCCGGAGGAACGACACGGATGTCATTTCTCCGGGGTTTTATATGGTTCTATATAAAACAGTTGATATTTATATAAATTTGTTGTATAATAGCGGCATGATCTTTTTACGGAGGTGTGCGCGCTATGTCGAACGAAGGTATTTTCTGGCGGCTCATGTACCTGCTCTCGGGATACAGGGGCAGGGACATCTACATACAGACCCACGATTTCCCGGACCCGGACGCCCTGGGCGCCGCGTTCGGGCTGCAGTCGCTCCTGGCGGCGTCCGGCGTCACGGCCCGGATCATGTTCAACGGGAAAGTGGACAAGCTGGGCGTGCGCAAGATGGCCGGCCTTTTGGACATCGGCATGTCGGACTATAAAAACCTGGAGCACGGTATGGCGCCCGATGCGCCCGTGGTCCTGGTTGACTGCCAGAAAGGCGGCGGGAACGTGATCGACGCGGCAGGCGACGAGGTCGCCTGCATCGACCACCATCCGGCGTGCACGGACCTGTCCCAGTACGGGTTCTTGTACCACCGGGTGACTGGTTCCTGCTGCACGCTGGTGTCTGAACTGTACCGGGATGCCGGCATCGATCCGGGGCCCCTCGCGGCGGCGGGACTGCTTTTCGGCCTGAAGTCCGATACGGCTGATTTTTCCAGGGGCGTCACGGAGGCCGACGTGGCGGCGTATGCCTATCTGTTCCGGTATGCTGACAAGAACATCATGCACGAGCTGGAGAAGAACGCCCTGGAGTTCTCGGACCTGAAGGCTTACGGCGAGGCGATCCGCAACGTCGAGATCTACGGCCGCACCGGCTTCGCCGGGCTCGGGTTCCCCTGCCCCGACGCGCTGGTGGCCCTGGTCGCGGATTTCCTGCTGGACATCGAGGAGATCGACGTGGCCGTGGTCTGGTCCTGGCGGAAGGACGGGGCGAAGTTCTCGATCAGGTCCGAGGATCCGGCGGTCGATGCGGGCGTGCTGGCACGGGACGCTTTGTCCGGCATCGGGAACGGCGGCGGGCACGCCGGAATGGCCGGCGGATTCGCCCCTGTCCCGTTCTCCAACCGGGACCGTTTCGAGGCCCTGGTGCGCGAGCGGTTCCTGGCCCGGTCCGACGGGATGCGGGCGGGACGGCAATAATAATAAAAAAAATAATAAGGCACAAAAAAGGCTCATGGCCCCCATGGGCTCTTTTTGTGCCTTGATTCATCCCGTAACATATGTTATCCTTTATTCCATGAGGGATCGAATAGGAGGACGGAGATATGATACGGTCGATACCGGCGCCGGCAGGCGCCGTGATGGAATACCTGAGACTGTCCAGGGACCCGGTGGTCCTGGAGATGAAGAAATACCGGCAGCACGGCCGGACGGATACCTACCGGCACTGCGTCAACGCGTGCCTGGCTGTCTGCTGGCTGGCGCATAAGCTCCGGTGCCGCGAGGATACGGTCGTCTCCGCTGTCCGGGCCAGCATGCTGCACGACCTGTACTTATATGATTATCACAAGGCGCGCAGGGCCTACGGGAAATGGCACGCCTGGGGGCATCCCGAGGCGGCTCTGAAGAACGCCGAACGCGTGTGCGGGCTCCGGCCCGTCGAACGGGAGGCGATCCGGTGCCATATGTTCCCCGGAACGCTTTTCCACATGCCGCGGCACGCGGCAGGCTGGCTCCTGGTCTGTGCCGACAAGATCTGCGCCATCGGCGAGCTCTTAAGATTGGAGCCTTTCGGCGCCGCGTACCTGGTGCCGGCGTGACGGCCCCGTTCCGGTTTTTGCGGCGGGCCTGCGGCACGCGTCCGGGAACCGCGGCGCCAAACCTTCTGTGGGCGTGGCGGGGCCGGTTCCGGGGACCTTGCCGGCGCGTCTCGGCTTTCAGGTGCGGCGTCCGGTACGGGGCCTCCCGCTGGACGTATTGCCGGTTCCCGCGCCGGCAGGCCGGACCCGCGGCAATATCCAGTAACCAGAAAAAAAACGCCCTGCACCCGGGCTTTCCAGTCCAGGTACAGGGCGTCTTCGCGTTTTTATCTTGGCATCTTAGTCCCATTCCTTCCAGGGCAGGGACACCCTGGGGTCGTGCTTCGTGAACGGCGCCGTCGTGAACAGCGCCGCGCGGCCGCCCGGTTCCAGGGCGCTGATCTCGACGGTGTCCAGCTTCACGTTGCCGTACTGGGTGAGGCGGACCAGCAGGATCTGCCTGTCGCCGTCGTACATGCCGGCCGTCAGCACGTGGCCGGCCCACAGGACCGTCCGGTCGTCCTTCGGCCTGTTACCGCCGGACAGGGACACGTATAACAGGGCCGCTCCGCAGGCGAGCCGGTCCAGGTCCTCCGGCCCTACCGGGTCCAGGACCACGTCGCAGTTCTTCGTACGGAATTCCTTCAGGGTCATGGGCGTCAGCCTCCTTCCCGTGCGGCTTCGCCGCCGTTTATCACGTAATGGGTCATGGACGTGCCGCGGTCGTAGTAGTTCTTGCGTCGGCCGTCGAACTCGGCCCGTGCCTGGTCCTTGGGATCATAGGCCTTCCGCACGGCCTTCACGAACTTCCGGGGGTTCTCCCGGAGCGACAGGTGGTTGAAGATGTCCTCGATGGAGTCCTTTTCCCGGGCGGCGAAGTCCGCGATGATGTTGGCCAGGCTCTCGTTGCCGGCCAGGCGCGACTCCAGGGCGGCGGACCATCTTAAATAGGCATGGCGGTCATCCCCGAGCCTGGACTCGTAGTCCCGGGGCTTCTCCCCGTCCTGGTACACGTAGGTCGTGCACAGGATGTCGGCGCCGGTGAGGCACAGGTATTTTGTTCCGGACTTCTCCTCGTAGATCCAGCCCTGCTTGACCTCGCTGTCCTTCAGGTATTTGGCCGGCGTCGTATCGGGCTTCGAGGCATTGCCGTCGTAGTCGAATATGGCGGCCTGCTTCTTCGCGGCGTCGAACAGCCCGGCCGACAGCAGCATGGCGTCGGGGACGGTGTTGCCGGCCAGCCATTCCCTGGTGTCCGGGTAGCACGGGACTAATTTTAACTGCAGCCTCTGGGCAGTTACGTAGCCGTCGTACTGGCCGCCGGTGGAGCATTTCGTGCTGGCCACCAGGACGGACCTGCCCTTGGGGAAGCGGCCGGCCTTGGTCAGCGGCAAGTAGCGGAACAGGTCGATCTCCGGATCCGTGCCGGTGACTTTTCCGGCGATGCCTGCCAGACGGGCGCCTTCCGAGATCCAGGTGTCCGGCTTCGTGTTCGTCTCGCCCTCGTAGCTGCCGGCACGGACGTGTTCCGCCAGCTGCTGGCCGATCTCCGTTATTTTTTCGCGGATGTCCGCGGGGTATAATATCCTGAGGGCGCCGTCGGGGCTTTTGAGCTCCAGTATGCCGTCGTGGGCCCTGCCCATCTCGTCGTATAGCTTCATAGGACCTGCCTTTCATGTTTTCGTGGCGGAAGGCATGAAAAGGCGCCCTGCGCATATGCTGCAGGGCGTCGTTTCGTGCCTTCCTGTGTGTACGGGCTGCTCTATTCGCCGGGGACCTCGATGCCGTCACGGGACGCGTCGTCGCGGGCGTCGCGTTCCCGGTTCATCTGGAGGATCCGGTCCATCATGCTGCCGCCGGTCTTCTTGGACGCGTCGCGCATGGCGATCTCGCGGGACTTGGCCCTGAGCTCGGCGGACTTGCCGGCGGCCTCGGCCTCGTCGGTGTCAATGGCCTGATAGATCTGGTCGATGGCGTCGCCTGCATGGTCGGGGCTCTCCGTCTCGCAGCCGATGACGCGGGAGATGTCCATGTCGGCGCCCTCGATCAGCTTCTGGATGCTCTCGTCAGGGTTAGCGCCATAGCCCATCAGGACAGGCTTCTCGCCCATGGGCACGTCGTTGGACCAGAGGGTCCAGCCGTCGCACACGCCGGACTCGACGACCGTCTTGAAGGACTCCATGACTTTATTCTCGCCGTTGGCGCCGATCTCCTCGCCGGCGATCTTGGGCGGGATGTACCGGCCCGTTGACAGGAACCGTCCCAGCATCCGGCCCATGGACTTGTTGGGATCCAGGTCCACGCAGTGGACGTAGCACTTGTAGCCCTTGTCGCGGGCGTTGCGCAGCAGGTCCAGCATCTGGTCAGGCGGGGATCCCAGCTTCGGCACCACCAGGTTGTCGCCCTGGTCCAGCGCGTCGGAAAGGGCCATCTTCAGGATGTGCTTGCTCTCCTTATGGACGGCGTCGGCTCCCCAGCCGCCCTCGAACTCCGGGATCTGTTCTTTTACATAGTCGGAGTCCATGATCCGGGACCGGCTGGCCTGGGACAGCCTGTCCGCGATGGTCGACTTACCGGAGGCCGGCAGGCCGAACATCAGGTGGTACTCGTGGCCCTTCGTCACGGCGCCGGTGTACATGGGCTGCCCGGAGGGGTCTTTTCCGGTGAACGAGCCCTGCGCCATGACGGCGTTGTAGGCCGCCATCTGGAGGTTGCCCCTGGCGGGGTCGTTGGGGTTGGTGCGGGGGCGCTGTGCACGGCCTTCCGCGAGGCGCACCTCAAGGGTCTCGTAGATCGTGTCCAGGGGCACGTGCTGGCCCTTGGCGAGGCGGTCCATCACGAGCTTCAGGCCCCGGGATATCCCCTGTTTCTCTCTCGGTTCAGGTTCTTTCTTCATGGCTCTTACCTCCTGTTCACGCCGTGGCGGCAAGCGCCGCGATGTCCTTGGGCTCCATGGCCATGTAGCCGTCCAGCTGCTCCTGGGTCTCGGCGCTGAAGAACACGCGGGACACGGCCCAGCGGACGTCCCGGTCGGCCATGAGGGACTGCTTGCCGGCGGCGATCAGGTTCGCCTCGTAGCGGTCGAAGGCGCGCTCGCAGGCGTCGCCCATGCGGTACTCGGCCATTCTTTTTTCGGATGCGGCCATCGCTTCTTTTTTCGTCATGATTCCGTACATATCGTATACCTCCTGCAACTTGTTATGATGGTTGGATGGTCTTTGGATGTCTCTGCGGCTGCAGCTCTGGGATGGGCCGTCACGCCATGGACGGCTCCGCCGGGCAGGGCATGCTCTCGGGCTCTGCGTCCTGCCGGGACAGCTCCAGCTTTAATTTCAGGACCGGCGGCATGTGTTCGGGGCCGTTTTCCGTGAATTTTACGGCGGTGCCGCCGGCGGCTGCCCATTCGGCCAGGTTCCGGTCCTGGTCGTCGAACAGGTAGTCCGACGGGCCTTTGCAGTACCCGGCCTTCTCTTCCCGCATGCATATGTGGGTCTTCACGCCCGGCCCCAGGTGGGACTCGTTCCAGAGTATCTTGTCCGGGCCTGCGTCTGTTATGCCGTGGCAGGGCTTCGGGATTGCAGTTAAGACTTCGGGCGCCTCGCCGGCGTCCTGCAGGGCCCTGAACAGACGGACGCCGGCCGGGATCTCGGGCAGCCCGGCGTAGAAATGGGGCGTCGAGCGGATCACGTCCCACATGGCGTCGTCGGCCTTCTTATCGCTGGTCTCCGGCCCCACGTAGGCCGCGCCTGCTGCTTCGGCGCCTGCCCTGAAGTCGGCCAGGACGCCGTCCATATCGAAGTATATCGCCATTTCCAGGTATCCTCCTTTCCGGGCGGCGTCTGGCGCGGCCCATTACGCATCTATCATACCATGCCGCGTCACCAGTTGCAAGCGTCTACGGGGTCTGAAGGGCCAGGGAGCGGCGCCGACAGGGCCTTGTCCAGCCGGGCCCGGGACATCACGGGCGCCAGGGCGTTTATCGCGAGGGTTGCGAGCCCCTGGTCGAAATCCGGTCCCATGGCCTCGGACATGCGGCACTTCGCGGCCCTGAGCCACAGGTCCGCGGGGGCGTCCAGGCCCGGGTCGACCATCTTCGCGCCGGAGAGCGTCTTCACGAGATACTCGTCCGTGCAGTTCACGATGGCCGCGTGCATGCGCTGCAGGTCGCTGACCTGGATGGCTGCGTCGACGGCTTTCCGGATGACCTCGAGCAGCCGGTGCAGGTCCGATGTCCGGAAGCTCTGCCAGTCCATCTGGCGTATGAGCCTGCTGCCCGCGCCCTGGTCATTGCACATGGCGTGGTACGCCTCGGAATATCTGACGGCGAAGGGGATGCCGGACTGGCCGGACTCCTCGACGGACGTCATGAAGTCCGTGGCGCCGGAGCGGCCGCTGTCGGATATGCCGTGCCACAGCAGGTGGCGGACGTCTATGTTCCATAGGCGGGTGTCCGGGTTCCGCTTGCCGTGGGCCAGCACCGAGCCGGCCTTCTTTGCCGACGGCTCCGGGAAGTACCTTAACGCCAGGTTCGCGCCTGCGGCGCGGCGGACCCTGCGGGCGTCGTTGTAGAGCTCGCTGCGCAGATTGCTGCTCCCGAAGCCTTCGGCAAGGGAGTTGCGTTCCAGGATCTTGTCCAGCTTGGCGGCAAGGAGCGGGCCGGCGCTGCCCATGGCGTCTTCGGGCGTGTTCTCGAACGCGTCGGTGACGGACCGGATCTTTTTCAGCATGGCGGCCGGACGGAACTTGATGTTCAGGTCCTGGCCCAGGGCCGCCGCGATGGCCTGCCGCTCGGGCAGCCACCCGATCCGGGCGGACCGGGCCATGGACTTGATGCGCTTCGTGCGCGCGGCCTGGTCCATGGCCCCGTCGTCGTCCGCGATGTCGTATGCAGGCGCCGGGACGGCGAGGGTCTCCCCGTAGGCCTCGACGAAGATGGCGCCTTCGGGCATGTAGCGGACCTGGCCTACGGTCTTGCAGGGCGCCTTGAGCTTCTTGTTCGGCTCGACGCCGTCGAAGATCCCGAGGAGCTCCGCGATGAGCTGGTCGCACAGCTCCGTGTGGCCTGCCTCCATGAGGTAGTGGGCTGCTTTTGCCAGGTTCTCCGCGTCGGACACGTCCGGGTCATGGTAGGACACGGGGTACGTCTTCAGCGGCTGGCCCGGGTTGCGGCCCATCAGACCTTCTGGGCGAAGTCCATGAGCTCGTGGAGCAGCTTGCGGACCTCGGGGTTGTCGATGGTCACGTTCAGCTTGGCGCGGGAGGCCTTGTCGGAGCACTCGGCGGCCATGCGGACTGCCTTGTTCTTATAGCTGGTGAGGGCGCCGCGGAGGGACTGGACCTCGGGGATGGCCTGCAGGGACTTGATGTAGGCCTTGACCGCCTTGTTGAACTTGTACTCGGCGCCGCGGACCTTCCGGTTATGGGCCAGGTCGGCGGCATAGTTCTCGGCGTTGATCCGGTCGGCCTGGGCGATCGTCGTGTCGTCCCCGACGGGCATGCTGACGGGCTCGTCGGCCTGTATTGCGGCATACTCCTCCACGGCCTTCAGGTACGCGGCGTACTCGCGGGTGTCGCCGATGGCCTCGTGGAAGAGCTCGATGACCTCCTGGAGCTGGCCGCCGTACATGGCCTGGCCGTCCAGGAACGCCAGCACGGCCTTGGCCTGTTCGGCGTTGTACTGGATGCGCTGGGTCACGGACTGGTTCCATTCGTCGATGATCTGGATGGCGCCTTCTTTCTCCTCGGGTTTCAGGTTCACGGCCTTGTCGCCCAGGTTCTTGATCAGGCTGTCCAGCGCGGAGAAGTCCGCGGGGGTGAGCACGCGCCCGATCAGGCTTCCGGACGCGGCGAGCTGCATGGCGTTCTTGTTGTTACTCATGTCTTTATCCTCCATGAATGTTCTTGTTTTTGTTTATCGCGGCACGCCTCACATAGGCGGGCGGAACGACGGGTCCGCGGACAGCCGGTACAGTACCGTGTACCGGACCGACCCTCCTGGCGTGGTGCAGCCGGTGACGGCCTTCACGTCCATGTCGAAGCCGGCAGTGTACGCCTCCTCCCGCATCGAAGCGAGCTCGTCGTTGATCCCCTGTTCCTGTTCGCTGACGGCGACGCCGGTGAACGGCATGATATGGACGAAGTCGCCTGCTTTCAACGGCGTCTTTTTCCTGGTATCCTCAGTCTTCAAGTTCGATCCTTTCTGCCTGGAGCACGTCGGCCATGCCGGCGCTCCGGGCCTGTCTGGGCTGTTCGGGAGGCGGCTCGTATCCGGGGCGCTTCTCCCAGTAGGCCGACATCTCGGCCACGGCCATGTCGATGAGCCACAGCTTCCCGTCCCGCTCGTCCATCATGATGTCCACGGACCATGGGCCGGAGAGGCCCGATACGCCCTGCATGCAGTCGGCTACCAGCTTCTCGACGGCGCATTTATTCTCCAGGAACTTCTCCCGGATGTGCGCATAATGCCCGTCGTAGACCAGCCTGTCCGTCATGTCGTGCAGGTTGGGGTACACGTAGTCCCGGTCCCAGTAGTCCGCTGTGAAGATGGGCTTCTTCAAGTCGAAGTCGTAGAAGACCCGGAACTCCGGGCGGAACGGGAGGCCGTCATAGATGCAGGGCGTCTTCCGGGCATCGTGGGCGATGCGTTCCCGTGCCACCAGCTCGCCGGTGCCGTCGTACTGGAAGCCGCAGCATTCCATGGCGCCCTGCATGATGTGGATCACGGCCTGGGCGAGGCTGTCCATGACTGGCAGGCAGGCCGCGCCGGCCATGAACTTGTTGGAGAACCCGCCGTTCTTCAGGAACACGAGTCCGATGCCGGCTTCGTGGATCCCGGGGCGGACGGTGTCCTCGATCCAGCTGTCGATCCGGGCGAAGTCGGCTTTCACGTCCTCCATCCAGAACGCGCGCTGGATCTCGGGCGGGACGGGGAAGATGACGGTCTTGGGCGACGGGATCCCGCAGTCTTTGATCTTCGGGTACCAGAACGAGAACGCGTTCATCATGTCCCGCTCCATGGACGGCCTTAGGGCCGCGTATCTGTCTTCTGCCATGTCAGTCCTCCCCATACTTCTCGTCGTATTCCTCGGGCGTGATGATGCGGCCTTCGTGGCCGTCGGAAAGGCTCTGGAGCCCGAAGGCCGCCATCAGCTCGCAGGGGTCGACGTTCTCCGTCAGCTCCGCGTAGGTCTTCCCTTCCGGCATGTCCACGCCGAAGTCCAGCTTGGCGCCGGCCGGGACGGGGTTGCCGTTCTCGTCGACGGCCATGCCGTCGAATTCCATGTAGATCGCAAGTTTTGCCATAAGTCGCTCCTTTCTCGGCGGACCTGGATCAGTCAAGGCTGCCAGGCCAGTCCATCTCGGTGCGGTCGATGGCGTCCTTCAGCAGGCGCCCGTATTTGGACAGCGTGTTGACGGCGCCGTTGATCTGGTAGACGGGCTCCTTGGGCCATCCGTCCGGCAGGTACTCTCCGGACTTGGCCTGGACTTTATCGTGGAGCTCCGGGTCGGACTCGAGCACCTGGCGCAGGGCGTTCAAGTAGGTCACGTATTCCTCGATGGACTTATGGGTGTCCAGCGCGGAACGTACCGTCATTTTCTGTTTCGGCATGTTTCCCTCCTTTTCTATCCTCATGATCTCATACGGGCAGGCCGCGCCTGCCCTTCTCCTTGTCGATGACCGCCGTCACGGCGCTCATGGCGTCCATTTCCTTCATGAAGTCCGGGAGGCCGGACGCGGCCTTGGCCTTGTCGGCCCACTGGGAGTACAGCATGACGCACATGTCGCGGCAGTTCTGGAGCTCGATGTCGGTGCGGGCGTCAAGCTCCAGCATGGCGCGCACCTGCTGGGCTTCATGGTCGGAGATGACCCCCATGTTGGCCGTCCTGAAATTGTCGTGCATGTCGCGGATCATCTGGAAATCGGGTTTCGTCGTCATGTCATCGTTCCTTTCTGCATCACGCCCGGTACCAGACCTTCATGGTCCTGTAGCCGAGCCCTTCCAGCTCTTCGGGCAGGATCGCGATGTCCCGGACCTTCAGGAAGTCCTGCTGGGACATCGTGTCCTTGTTGTAGACCTGGAAGTGCCAGTTGCCGGACTCCAGGTCCTGGGGCGAGTACCGTTCGGCGCCGTCGATGTCCGACGTGTAGCCGCCGAAGGAGCGCTTTTCGCCATCGTCCGTCAGGTGCCCCCAGAAGAGCACGCAGCCGGCCCACATGCCGTTGTGCTCGTTGCACACGATCACGTAGCGGCGGGACGGGTCGATGTCCGTGTTGTGTATGGTCTTTTTCTGGTCTGCCATGGTTCGCGGCCTCCTTTTTCTTGGTTTTCGCAGATGGCCGTACAAGGCCGTATAAGCCGTTCTAAGGGCTGTTCCGGTCCAGGTGGCCGTTTTATCGCCTGTCTCCGGAAAACGCGTCATTCGGCGTCCTGGGCGCCGAATCCGGGCATCTCAGGCTCGCCCATCCGCCATATCCGGGACGTGCCTGCCTCGTCGACCTTGGAGGACGGCATGAGGCTGATGGCTTTGGGGTACGCGATGTGGTGGACGAAGGTGTCCCAGGTGGCGAGGCCGGTGTAGAACTCCTGCCCGGCCAGGTCCCGGCCGGCGTGGAGCGCCGCCCCGGAGTCTTCCAGGCGCTGCCAGGACGGGGTCATGTCGGGGCGCTGCCCGGCGCAGCTGCAGACGAAGGCGAACGCGTTGCCGTCCACGGCCTTCACGTACAGCCTGTCGCCCGCGACGTCGCAGGCGAGGAACCGGTTCTTGCGCTGGATCGTCCTGGCGAGGTTCTCGGCATCTCTTACGGTCATGTGGTCCATTTCTTCAACTCCTTTTCAAACAGCCTCAGCCCGGATAGCAGGTGAGGCTCCAGGCGTGGCCGAACTCCAGGTAGAGCCCGTAGCGGGCGAATATGGAGTCCAGCTCGGCCCATGCCTTGTGGCCGCGGCCCATGCCGTAGTTGATGGCATGGTAGAGCGGGCCCTCGAAGGTCATGGTCAGGGTGTCCGGGTTCGAGTATTCGCAGGGGCAGGAATCGCAGGGGCCTGCCCAGACGCGGCAGTTCTTCACGGAGGCGTCGTCCGCCTCCTGGCCGGGGTGCTGGTCGTCGGAATAGTGCATGCCGCCGGCGTAGATGTTGATCATGTAGAACATGTGGTACCGGTTCAGGTACCGGATGACGGCGAGTGCCATCTGCCGCATGTTCTCCGGCGTGACGGGCTTCGTCTTCTTCGGGGCCGTATCAGCCATGGGCGCCGCCTCCCTCCTGCCCGGCTTCCCGGGCGGTGATGTTGTCGGTGCAGCCGTGCTTCTCGCCGTACCAGTAGTTGTAGGCCCCCGAGAGGGCCGGCTGGGACGGGCAGTCAAGGCGGGGCATGCCCCGCCCGGGGTTCGATACGCATACGGCCTCGTACTCGCCGTCGGGGATCTTGCCGTATCTCGCCTTGTCCCGGGCGGACACGTGGGGCACCATGCCGTAGGCGTAGTGCCGGACGGCGATGACTGCCCTGTCGCCGGGTTCCAGCCGCATCAGCGGCCGGCTCCTGTCGTATTCCAGGTCATGCTTCAACCTCGCTCCTTCCTTCTGCCTGCATAGCGGCAGACCATGCGCGGGACATCTCCTGCTCCAGGAGCTCCACGTTTGTCGACTTCAGGTAGACGGCCACGGTGGACGGGCCGGTGAGGCGCCTTGCCCGCTGCCACGCCGGGTGGGACATATGCTTGTCCCAGTAGAACATCAGGGCCGGCTGGCTGAAGGCGGAGAAGTTCTCGTCGGTGCCGTCCACGAAGAGCCATCCCGGGTGCGCGTCCCTGATCTTCTTGACCATGTTCACATGGCCGCCGAAGAACACGACGCCTGTTTCCGGGAGCGGGACTATCCGCGCTCCGCCGTCATCCTCTTTTTCGGACAGCTCCGAGATCACGCGGTCCCGCTGGTCCAGGGCGTCCTGGTACTTCGCGTTCTCGGCGTTTTTGGCGTCCAGTTCTTTCTGGAGGGCCGCGATCCGGTCCTCCAGGCGCTGCAGTGCCGTCTCGTTGGGCATGGCGGCCCGCTTCGCGTCCTCCAGCTTCCTGGACAGGTCCTTTGTTTTTTCCTGCTCGGATCCCAGGTTCTTCTCCAGGGACTGGATGCGGGCGTCCTTCTCGTCGTCCATGACGTGCAGCCGCCGGTCCGCCCATGCCAGGACGTCCGCCATGATGCGCGGGTCCTTCAGGTACTTCTCCATGACCAGGTCGTGGACCTCGTTGAAATAGGCGTCGGATTCCAGCAGTTGGTTCAGCTTGGACCCGTAGGCGGCCATCATGGTGTTGGCGATGATGTACGGGTAGTTGGGCTCGATGGCCGTACCGAACAGCGCGTCGGACGCGAACAGCTTCGGCTCGTGCTGGCACATGGCGAGCTCCACGCCGATCTTCCAGCAGGTCTCGTCCAGGTCCCCGGACTCGCCCACGTTGGCGATGTCCTCGCCCATGGTGCAGCGGACCACCTGCATGACCCCGCGTGCCTTCACCAGGCCTTTCTCCGCGCAGATGCGGTCCAGGCCCATGAGGTCCTCGGCATAGAGGCCCTTGCGCCGCAGGCACTTCAGGGCGTGGTCCAGCCGCTTCTGCAGGAATTCGCCCTGGGCGCGCATCTGGCCGACGGATTCGTTGGCCTCCCGGATGGATTCCAGCATGGCCCATTTGGCGTTCTCGTCTTCCTGCCCGGACGCGTCCTCGGCTAGCCCCCGGATCTGGTGGTCCATGTACCGGATCAGGGACTGGTTCACCCACAGGGACCTGGAGCCCATGGCCACGCATTCCGCGAAGGTGTCCGACGCTTCCAGGTCGACGACGCTCCCGTCGGAAGCGATGGCCCGCAATGTCATCCTCGGTTTTTCTTCCATATGTATCCCTCCTTTTCGTAACGTGCGTGTTATCCCGGCACGGATGTGCGGGGTTTTGTGTCAGTGCCCGGTATGCGGCGTGAAGTCCAGCGTCCCGCCCGGGTATTTCTGGCCGGCGTACTCGTATGCCTCGATGCGGTCCGGATCCGGTCCGCGGCGTCCGGCCAGGTCCCAGACGGGTGCGTTCGTTACCGTATGCTCGAGCCGTTCGATCTCCCTGCGTGCGTCTGCATGGCGCGCTTCCGCCAAGTGCTGTCCGATGAAAGCGTGGGCGGCCGTGCCGTTGTCGTACTTGATTTTGAGCGTTTGTTCGATGAATCGGATCGCCCTTGCCTGCTTGTCGGTCAACTGGATCATCCTCCGTTCTTTCCTGGTTCTGCCCCGGTTTATCACGGCGCATCGGGGCTTGTGCCCCGGCGTCTGTTTGCCTACGGCATCCCGGCGCGGAGCGTCGGGATGCCGTGACGGCCTTTCGTGCGTATTTTTCTGGATATAATATTTAGCGCTTGACAAACAGGCAAGTACGTAATATTATATAGCTGGTACTAAAATTTAGATAAGCGAGGTAATAAGATATGAGCATTGACCTGAGCAAGGACCATGGCGCGTCGTACCTGCGGCACGTGCGCACGAAGACGCTGGACATGACCCAGGAGCAGTTCGCCGACCTGATGGGCGTCTCCGTGGCGACGCTCCGGAACTGGGAGCAGGGGCAGACGCCGGTGCCCCGGTACTTCGAGATGGCGCTGAAGGTCTTCGAGGCGGACCCCGGCACGGCCATGTCAGCCGTGGGCGCCGCGCGGTCTTATGACGGCCCCCAGGACAGGGACTGGGACTTCGTGACAGCAGGCCCCGGGCAGCATGCCCGCAGGATGGCCGTGGAAGAGATCAAATCCGACCCGCGGACGGCCCTGATGATGGACCTGGCCCAGGGGCTGCGCCGGTTCGGGGACCTGTCCCGTACGCTGGGGTACGACCTGGACCGGAAGGAGCTGCTGGGCCTGGCCATCCTGTCCGAGCTGCACGCCGCGTCCTGGAAGGACGCCCAGGCTTAGGCCTTTGATTTTTTCGCCAATCCCAGCGCCTGTTCGTAGCCGCCGCCCCGGGCGGTGCCCACGTCGGTTATCCTCATGGTGACGGGCGTGGGCGCCTCCGGCTGAAGGGCGGCGTTTTCCGACGTGAGCAGGGCCTTGCGGCGGTGGACGCTCTCTTTCACGTACACGCGCTTCCCGGACGGGAGTTTGCGCAGGTGGCCCCTGGTCTTCCAGGCGGGCTTCTTGTAGTCCGCGGCGGCCCGGCGCCCCGGCTTGGGGACGGACCTGGAGGTGATGGTGATCTCGCCGATGGTCCGCACCCGGCGTTCTTTTATCTTCTTTGCCGCTTCGGGGCCCTGCTCGTCCAGGGCCTTCTTCTTTTCCGCCAGGTACTTCTCGTGCTCGGCCTTCGAGGCCTGCCGGGATGCCCTGGCGGCTTTCTTGTGCTCCGACAGGATCCGGTTGACCTTGATCGTGTAGGTCGTGAACATGTGGCCCAGGCTGTCCAGGTTGTCCAGGCCGGACTTCTGGCGCACCACGCTGCCGGCGGCCTTGGAATAGGGCCGCACCACGGTCTCCCAGGCCATCCGGTCGTCCGGGCCCCAGTGCATGTCGTCCACCGGGTCCAGCAGGCCGTACATGGCCGCGTAGTCCGGGACGTCCCCCTCGTTGTCGCCGTGGCCCAGCTCGGCCCTCATGCGGCGGTGTTCCTGGACGGCCAGGTCCTTCTCGTGCAGCGGGTCGGCGAACTTCCAGCCCAATGTCCCGCACACGCCGGGCTGCCATCCGCAGCCGTCGTTGTAATAGATATAGTCCTGGAGCCATACCAGCATGCGGTGCTGTTCCAGGTCCAGGTCCTGGAGCTTCCAGTAGATGTACCGCCCGCCGTTCACATGGTAGGCCCCTTCGGCGAAGCAGGGGATGTAGGCGTAGTAGTATTCCTCCACGGAATATAGCTTGTCCTCGGCGTTGAGCATGGGCTGCGGCGCCTGCCATTCCATGGTTCCCTTCAGGGGCAGGATGGCCCGCAGGTCCACGATGTCCTTTTGTTTTAATTGGCGCCGGGTCATGTAGCCCATCTTTTCGATCAGCTTCAGGTTGTACTCCCGCAGCAGCCGGGAGGACTGCTCCCCGATCATGGTGAAGCTGGAGGGCTGGGCCATCAGCGTCCCCAGGAACCCGTCCAGCTGGCGGGACCCGCTGTTCCACGGCGTGGCGGGCATGTCGTTCATGAATATATTGTCGTTCGGCATATCGTATTCTCCTATGGCGCCCTTTCCGGGCGCCTTTTCCGGCATGTGCCGGGCGTGGCCTATTATAGCACATATCTGTTGCTTTTTACAGTGTTTTATATTGTTTTATTTTGCCATGTTTCTTTCGGCGTCAGTCGCCGGTGTCCTCGTCGTCCGGGGCATCGTCCCAGAAGTCGTGCTCGACGGCATACCGGTCGCCCGGCGTGCAGCCTCCCAGTCTGGGGCAGAACTCGCACACCGAGGGTTCGTATATCGTCGAGGCGCCGCCCGGGCCGACGCATTCGACCCTGGCGCAGGGGACGCCCCCGACGGACGTGCCCAGGGCCAGGACCGACATGGTGCGGGGCTCCTTCGGGCTCCCCGCCCCGATGGACAGGAAGCCCGTGAAGACGCCGTCCACGTCGGAAGCGTTGAGCTCCGTATAGGGGCAGAGCCGGACGGTGCCGGCGTACAGGGCGTCGGAGACCTCGGACCGGGACATGCCCTCGGTCCGGTTCTCGGAGATCTTGATCGTTACCATGGTACGGCTCCTTTCATGGTTTTCATGATGCCAGCAGGGCCGGGACGTACCGGGACAGGTACGCCTCGTAGTCCTCCCGGCTGTGCCAGCAGCGCTTCTTCTCCCGGGACCGGGCCGGCATCTTTTCGATCATGACCGCTTGTCCGCGGCGCATGGCCCGGGACATGCAGCGCCGCATGGCCGCGTATTGCTGCCGGGTGGGCACGCCGGCCAGCTCGAAGAAGCATTCCCTGCCGTCGCAGCTGGTGCGGATGTTGCCCCTGCGGATGAACTTGCAGAGATATAAATAGTTCGACCCCGGATCGTGGAACTTGGACAGGGCGAAGAACTGGCCTACTTCGGCATGGTCCACGTCCCGGACGTAGCCGCCCTGGCAGCCGTTGAGCATGGTCCCGTCCGGGAGGATCCAGATGGCGTGTTCCGGGATATCCGTTGCGCCCCATGCCTTCAGGGCCTTCTGCTCGATGGTCATATGCCGAAGTCCTCCTCCGTCAGGTCCGGCCGCAGGTAGATGGACCGGATGCGGGGCAGGGGCTCCGGCCACGCGAACCCGGCTACGTCGCTGACGGCGTCCGGGAGGGCCATGTAGCCGGCCTCGCCGGAATCGTAGTCCATCTCCCCGCCGTCGATCTCGGATTCCATGTCGCCGTCAAAGAGCCAGTAGGCGATGCATGAATCGCAGTTTTCAGACTCCGCGGGGTTGTCGGACCACTGGAGCACCAGGAACCGGGAGGCGTTCTCCGCGTCCACGACCTCGCACACCAGGGGCGCCTGGCCCAGTGCCCAGGGATCCGTGCCGTCGGGCAGGGGCATCGGCTCGCAGGCTGCGGCGCCCGTGAAGGCTTCTTTCGCCGCGGAGGCGAGGAGCCCGGCGACGGTAACAGGAGCGTTCCCGTCCTGGCGGGCGGCGCGTGGCTCGTCGGGCCATGCCGTGATCTGGCGGTTGAGCACGGCCCGCTTCGGGCGTGTGCCGACGGCGCTGATCAGCGTGCCGGGCGTGTCGTCGTAGATGATCTCGCCCCAGGATGACGGATAAGGCTGCCCGCCGTCGTAGCGGTACCACTCGGCGGACTTGCCGTTGAGCCTGGCCGCCAGGATGCTGGGCGCGTTCCCGTCGGACACGGACGTGCAGGGGATGCTGCAGGCGTGCATGTCGGGCCCGGGGAAGGCGTTCGGGTCGGGGATCCCTGCCCCGGCTTCCTCCATGGCGGCCGCCACGTCGATCCCCTCTTCGCGCATCAGGCTGGGCCGGTTCTGCCACTTGGCGGCGCGTCCTTCGAAGGCGACGGGCAGCACGTCGTTCAAGGCGTCCTGGGCCGTGACGTAGGACGCCTTCCCGTCTGCCGGCCGGACGTGCCCGCGGGCCATGGGCGGGGCGTGCATGTCGTCCTTCAGCGTACTCCAGGCCGCGTAGCGGGCCCCGTCCCCGGACTTGTCCAGCCATACGGCCAGGTACGCGGCGTCCGGGCCTTCGGCCTGCATGTCGAGGCGCACCCAGTAGCAGGCGGGCTGCCCCAGGAACATTCCGCCGTACGGGTCCGCTCCCTGGACGGGCTCCAGCTCCTGGGTGGAGAACATGGCCTTCCTGGCCACGAGGCCGACGGCGTCCATGGTCGTGGCGAAGGGCGTCTTCGCCGGGTCGTAGCCGATGCGGCCGTGCTTGCGCGGCTCGCCGGAGCGCCGGAAGACGGCGTAGGCGACGCTGGCGGGCATGCCGTCCGCCGGTTCGTCCGTCAGCCACAGGGCGACGTATTCGCGCGGGCGGCCGCCTTGCCCGTTATGCGCAGGGCTCTCGGCCGTGCACAGCAGTTTCTCGTATTTCGTCATGGCGTATCCTTTCTTGCGCCTGCCGGCGCGGTCAGTCGTAGTCGCCGAGGTGCTTCGCGGCCAGGGTGTCCAGCCACGTCTCGTTGCAGGCCAGCTCCAGGGCGTATTCGGACATGTCCCTGTAGTCGTAGTCGCAGTATTTGCAGATGCTGCCGTCGCAGGCGATATAGAGCGTGGGGATGTCGTAGGTCCCGTCGTCCTGGAGCGTGATGTCCAGCTTGCCGGCCGTCTCGCCGTAGGCCCAGGGGCGCGTCCGGACGGAGTCCTCGTCGCCCATGCCGTTCCACTCGGCCTGGCCCGTCCGGATCAGCCAGTCGTCCTTGTCCTCGGAATTGTATTTCCCGGTGCCCAGGACGCCGGGCAGGGACATGAGGGCCAGGATGTTCTCCACGGGGATGTCCTCGTGGAACCGGTCCATGGACAGGTCGATCCGGATGCCCACGTGCCCGTCGGCGTCGTTGGTGAGCTGGCGCACCAGGTGGACGGCTTCCGTGCCGCCGACGGTGTCGGTCTTCAGGTATTCCGTCTGGGTCTCCCTGCAGTAGGCGTCCCACTGGCGCAGGGCGTCCAGGAACTTTTTATTCACCGACTTCCCGTTGGTGGCCAGGTAGACCTCCCGGACGGGGATATGGTTCCTGGAGCACAGCTCCAGGGCCTTGTACATGGCGTCCGTGCCCAGGGCCGGCTCGCCGCCGGTGAAGGTCAGCACGTCCACGGCCGTGACGCGGGAGAATATGTTCTCCAGGTAGCGGCCGGGCATGTCCATGTCCTCCGGGTCGCCCCTGAGGCAGTGTTCGCAGCGCATGTTGCAGCGCCTCGTGGTCTCGATGATCAGGTCGGTCACATGGGCGTTCGCTTGTTTTTCCATGGTTCTCCCTCCGTCGTTCCTAAGATTTCTTCCAGCCTGCCCTTCAGGTCATCTGGCGGCACGGGCTCGAAATGGCAGTAGCTGGACAGGTAGCCCAGGAACGCCATCGCGTCGCCGTAGGCCTTCGTGCTCTTCCGGTTGTGGCGCACGGCGGTGAACCCGCGCTTTTCGGCGGCTGCGCGCCATGCCAGCGCGGATAGGGCCTTCTTCTGCTGGCGGAACAGCGGCGCTATGAACTCGAACGAGATATTGCCCTCCGAGCAGTCCATGCGGACGGCTCCGTGCCGCATATAGGCCTGTACGGCCTCGTCTTCCGTCATGCCCGGATAGTACCGGACCATGCCGGCATAGCCGCAGTCGCGGCTGCAGCCGTCATTGGACCCGTTGACCAGCGTGCCGTCGGACTGCATCCACAGGGCGAGGGACAGGTCGTCCGTGGCGCCGTAGTCGCATAGCACGAGCAAGTCAAGGTTCATCGTGTTTCCCATAGGCTTCCGCCTCCTTTCTGTCTTTGCCGGGTCAGGTGCCGAGCTGCCCGCGCGCCCATTCCAGGTCGCGGCCGAAGCTGGCAGGCTGCCATGCCGGGTCCGCGAAGATATTGAAGCGGCAGTAGTTGGCCAGGTAGGCGGCGAACGCGGGGGCGTCCTCGCAGGTGCGCCGTCCTTTCCGGCCGTACCGGATGGCGCAGAACTGGGGCGCATTGCCGGAGAGGGCCGACGCGGCAAGGGCCGCCATGGCGAGCGCGCCCAGGCGGCTTTTCTGGCCGGTGCTCAGCGGCCGGGTGAACTCGAACGAGATGAGGCCCGCATCGCAGCCCATCCGGACGGCGCCGTGGCGCATGAATGCCTGCACGGCTTCGTATCCGGACAGGCTCGGGTAGAACTGCTGGATGTCCCGGTGGTCGAAGTCCCGCTGGTTGCCCTCCCTGGAGCCGTTCACCAGCGTGCCGTCCGGCAGCATCCAGGACGCGAGGACGATGTCGTCCGTGGCGCCGTAATGGCCCAGGACCTTCTGGTCGAGCTTCATAGTTCGTCCTCCATGCGCTCCAGGATGGAGTCCACGGACATGCCGGTCAGCTCGGAGATGAAGTACAGGATGGGCTCTTTCGCCTCTTCCGAGGCGTCGTAATTCTTATAGGCCTCCACGATGTCCTTCTGGGAGAACGTGGGGTGGGTGGACAAGGGCCTGTTCATATGGCGTTTCCTCCTATCGGATCGTATCGATAAGGCCCCGGGCCGTCACAGGAACGGCTCCAGGGCCTTCATGGCGCTCTTCACGCTGGAGGGCGTGAAGATGCCCTTTGCGCGTTTCTCCAGGGCCGATGCAGGGTCCTGGGCGGTCCTGGCGGCCTGCACGGCAGCCACGGCCTTCTTGACCATGCCCTCTTTCAAGGGCACGCCGTGCCGCCCCAGGGCCTTGTTCACTTCATCGGTGGACAGGGCCGGCTTCCCGGGGCGCGGCGCGTCCGGGTAGGGGCCGTGGTCCGCGATGTCGTGGACCAGGTCCTTGACGGCGACGTAGCGGAGGCGCCCGTCGGTCGTACCGTATTTCTGGATCAGCCGGTTCATGCAGCCCAGCTTGCGCCGGTTCTGCGGCTCGGCCATGGCGGCGCACAGGATGGCCGCGTAGATCCGCAGGTCGCGCGGATCCGTGACGCCGGCGGCAAGGAGCCGTTCCCGGTACTCGTCCTGGACGCTGTCCACAGGTTCGTCCGGGGCCGTGTCCACGGGGTCCTCCGGGTCCACCCTGCGCACGGACGCGTTCCGGTCGGACATGTATTTTATCACGGACTCGAAGCACTTGTCCGCGGTCACCAGGATGAACTCGCTGTCCGGCTCCAGGACCGAGAGCCGCCCCAGCTCGCACATGATCTGGAAGTCCATGGCGTTGGGGCGGCCGTTCCCGCACCGGCAGAACCGGAAGGACACGTCCTTGTGGCCCAGCTGGGCGAAGGGCATCAGGTCGAACTTCGAGGCGGGCTCCGAGACGAACACGGTCACCCGGTCGCCGGGGCAGAGCATGTCCGAGATCCCGGCCCAGCGGTTCTGCACGTTCTCCATGTCGCACAGGAAATGCCGCCGGGCCGCCTGCAGGCTCATGACAGCGGCACGGCGCCGGGGTCGATGGCGGCCCGCGCCGCGCCGATGACGATGTCCAGCACCTGGCGCTTGGACAGGTCCGTCGTGTCCAGCCAGATGGCGCCGGGGGCGCATCGGAGCGGGTCCGACTTCCGGGTGATGTCCCGGACGTCCCGCTTGTCCAGGTCCCGCTGGATCTCGGCCACCTGGCTGTCGGAGAGGGCCCCGTACTTCTGTAGCGCGCGGCGCCTGGCCCGTTCATGGGCCTCGGCGTACAGGTAGAATTTTAATTGCGCATCCGGGAACAGGGCCGTGCCGGCGTCCCGTCCCTCGACGAAGACGCTGCGCTTGGGCGGGCGCCGGCCGATGATGTACTTGGCGAACAGCCGGACGACGGGGTCGGCGCTCAGGGCTGACGCCAGCTCGGAGATCTCCTGGGTACGGAGCAGCTCGTCGCGGATCGCGTTCTGGCGCAGGCACATGGCCTGCCGGCCGGAGCCGTCGTACCGGATGGAGATGTCCGCGGCATAGATGGCGTCCAGGCACTTGCCCTTGCTCTCGGCCATGTCGCCGGCGCCGAAGCCGGCCTCGTCGACGACATAGGCCATGGCGCGGTAGACCGCCCCGGTGTCCAGGTAGGCGAAGCCCTCGATCCGGTCGGCGGCTTCCCTGGCGATGCTGGTCTTGCCGGATCCCGCGGGCCCGTCGATGGTGACGACGATGGGGTTCTCGTGGAACTTTTCGGTATACATGGGTCGTATCCCTCGCTTTCTTGCGTATTGGTCTTAGCCGTCCCACTCGAAGACGGGCAGGGCGGGGTCCTCGGGCCCGTCGTTGTCCAGGCACAGGAAGGTGCAGCCCAGGTTCCGGCAGTATTCCAGCACGCGCTTCAGGTCCTGGGGCATGCCCGGGGCCCAGTGGCCGGAGGCCGGCACGTGGACGAACCAGCCGTAGCTCTCCCCGTCCGGCGTGCCGGCCTTCCGGTAGACGGCCAGGGACAGGGCGTTGGTGACGGGCTCCTCGTCCAGCAGACGGCCTGTGGACTCCTGGATATGGCCCGTGTTCAGGGTCAGCATCCGGTCGATCTCGGGGAGGCTGCTGGGGCCCATGGCGTCGTTCAGCCGCTTCCAGGAGGCGTAGCCGGACTCGATCTCGTCCAGGGTCCGGGGCGTATAGGCCATCCAGGGCATCATGGCGCCGGCGTTGTACATGGCCACGGGGCGTTCGTACAGTGCCTCGATCTTGGACCGGGTGTCCTCCAGGATGCGCCACTCGTAGCCGGTGTGGACATGGGCGTACAGGTGCGCCGCGCCGGCGTGCATGCGCCGGAACACGGGGACGGGGTAGTGGCTCAGGACCACCAGCCTGCCGTTGTCATGGATCTCCAGGTAGTCCCGGACGTCCTGGAAGCAGCCCGTCATATGGGGGCCGATCCGGTCGTGGTTGCCCATGACCATGACCTTGGACCCGTTGAGCTGGCCCAGGATGGCGGCTGCGTTCAGGTCGTCCACGGACCAGAACATGTCGCCCAGGACGTATACGGTGTCGCCGGGCTGGACGGCGCCGTTCCATCTCTCGATCAGGTATCTGTTCATGGCGGTTTTATCCGGGAACGGGCGGTTGTCGAAGGCGATGCAGTTGGCGTGGTTATAGTGCCAGTCGCCGATATACAGGTTCCTTCCCATAGCGTATCGCTCCTTTTTCGTTTATTTCCCGAAGGGGTCGTCGGTCAGGACGTCGTCCCCTTCGGCGTACTGGATGTCCTGGGTGGCGTCGGTGATGACGAATCCCCGGGGCGCGGTGAACTCGTCGGGGAGCCACAGGGCGGCGTCCTTCCACCGTAGCTTGTTGCCGCAGGCGGACAGGGCCGCTTCGGCCTCCCGGCCGCCTTCCCGGACGAAGTCCGCCGCGGCGGACTTCATGGCTGCCGCCAGGTCCTCCTGGTCCAGGTCGGTCTTGATGCGGAGCACCTGCCAGGCGGACTTGTCCGTGGCGCCGTTCTTCACGATGACGTACCGGATCATGCTTCGCCCTCCTTGTTATCAGGGCCTGCGGCGGCCGCGCTTTCTGCCTTGTGGCGCTGGGCCATGAGCAGGGCCAGCTCGCCGCCGTAGAGGCCTTTGAACACCAGCATGGACTTCGTGCCGTATTCCAGGCATTTCAGGCCCATGGCCTCGTAGTCCAGCAGGTCATAGGTCCGGAACATGTGCCGCATGAGGGAGTCGTCCGCAAGGCGCAGGCCGTGGAGGACGACGTCCCCGTCGGAGCCGTAGGGCACGCGCACGGCGTACTCGTCCGCGTCGATCTTCTCGTGGGGCGCGAACCGGAAGGTGTTGGCGACGAAGATGTCGGAATTTGCCGCGATGGCCGTGATCTCCGCCCTGGACAGGTAGTTGATGGCGTTGAAGCAGACCGTGACGGGGAAATGGCCGGATTTTACCTCGTCCCAGTCGACGCGGCGGGCGAAGTCCGGGTCAGGGGCCACGTAGGGGTCATAGGACAGGTTCCCCATGGGGCGCTTGTTCCCGCCGATCTCCAGGACGTCCTGCCCGTTCTCACGGGCGCGGCGGCAGATCTCCAGCATCTCCGCCTGGGGCTTCTGGTATTTTTCCGGGTACAGGTCCAGATAGCGGTCCCAGTCGATGGGCGCGATCCGGCGGGTGGCCAGGTAGCCGTGTCCGGCCTCGATGACGGTCGGCTCCATGCAGCCCGTGCCGCCGGCGTCGGTCTCCAGGCAGGCACGGACGTATTCCGTCTCCTGCTCTGTCCCGGGGAAGATATAGGCCGCCGGGTCCGCCATGCGCCAGTCGGCGAGGGCCGGTACGGCGATGGCCTTGTCGGCCTTCGGGTCGGTGAAGTGGCGGTGGATGACGATCTTCTTGTAGCCGCATCCTTCCAGCATGGCGTCCAGGGCCGGCGCGTTCAGCGTGGCCTTCCCGGAGGCGTATACCGTATTGTCCCCGTGGTCCACGCTGCGGACCAGGACCGGGCCGGCTTTATGGCCCCTGGAGGTCGTGGCGAACATGCCGGGGCAGCCGTCCACGGGGACGGCCACGGTGCCGTAATGCCCGAAGGACGTCTCGTAGGCCTTGACGGCTGCCAGGGCCTCGCGGATCCTGGGGTCGGAGATCTCATGGTCGGACAGGGGCGTCACGTCGGTCCGGAAATAGTCCTGCATGACGGCACGGTGGATCAGCTCCACATGCTCGTCGAAGCTGCACTTGAGCCGGGTGCCGTCGGGGAGGACGGCGATCTTATGGGACTTGGCCGTCCTGGGCGTGTTGGCGAAGATGATGTTCGCCTTGGCGTCGGAGAGCGTATGGGCGGCGATGCCGGCCAGCTCGTCCTCGTCGTCGCAGTCGAACAGCTTGTAGCCGATCAGGCAGGCCCTGGGGTTCAGGGGCTTGATGGCGTCGATGGCCCGGGGCGCGATCGTGAACCTGATGTCGAACTCGTCGCCCGGCTGGTAATTATGGCTGGGGAACTTGCCTTCGTAGGGCTTGACAGGAGTGAGATTCGCCACGGCGGCGGCCATGACGAAGGCGTCGAAGTCCTTGGCATGCGCCACGAACCAGTCGTAATACTCGAACACGTCCCGGACGCGGACGATTTCTTTCACGTTGGGGTGGGACTCCAGGTCCTGGAGCTGCATGTTGGCCGTGAACGACCAGGCCACGACGGTGAGCTCATGGCCCATCCCGGCCAGGCGCATGGCCGTCTCGGCGGCAAGCCCGCCCTTGAACCTGTTCGTGATGAATTTCACGGAATCGAGCCGCGCCGGGATGGGCCCGACGGAGATGGCTATCTTCTTTCCGGTCATATGATACCTCCTGTATTGCGGCGGGCGCTGGGGCCCTGGCCTGTTTTATCTTATCATCCTTCCAGCAGGGTGTCCCACTTCCCGTTGCCGAGCATCCCCCGGGCCTTCTTCCGGATGGTCTCGTCGAAGCCGACGTACTCCACGTTATCGGCGGTCACGATGTAGGCGTCGGCGAAGATGCTGCGCATGGCCTCGTAGCCCACGGATTTGACGATACAGGCGTCGCCGGGGCGGACGAGCGCCTGGAGCTTCGTCAGGAAATCGCCCATGGACCAGGCCTCGTCGGGGTTGTCGTCGGCCCAGTCCGGGTCGGACTTGAGCTCCTCCCGGGCCTTTTCGGTGAGCACCCCCAGGATGTCGGAGGTGCCGTAGAACATGTATTCGCCGTCTTTTCCGGCGAGGGACAGGGGCACCCCGTCGGTCTTTACGGATGCGATGAGCTCCCGGAGCGTGTCCGGGTCGGTAACGCTGAAATAGTTGGTGCGGATCCTGATGGTCACGTCAGCCATGGCGGTGCCTCCTTCATTTCTTTTTCTTCTTGTCCGTATGGAAATACGGGTACTGGTTCAGGGCCTTCTTGGTCATGCAGATGTTGATCGGGCACAGGCACGGGCACCAGACGGATTTTTCGGCCTGGTCCCCGTAGCCGGCCGCGACGTACTTGTTGGAAAGGTTCCCCGGCAGGCGGTCGGCGTATTTCTTGTTGAACTCGGCGATGTCCCCGGAGAGCTTCAGGATCTCCGGGAGCGCGCCGGTACCGCAGCCGGCAAGAAGGGCGTAGTGCTCGGCCGTATACGGGCGCAGCTTCCAGACCACGGGCGGGCGGCTGGACGTTGGCGCCGAGGCCCAGTATACGCGGTTGCCCAGGCTCCGTTCCCGGACCTCGTCCCGGCCGTCGCCCATCTCCGTCTTCTGGACGGACTGCTTCGTCGAGTAGGGATAGCGGTCCATGGTGACGGTCTTGGGGTTCCCGTTCTCGTCCAGGTTGGGCGTGCCGTCCACGGTGACGCTCATGAAGGCCGTCAGGTCGCCGTCGCCGGCCATTTTTATGATTTCGCCGCGGTTGGCGTCGGCATGCTGCAGGATCCATCTCCGGGCGTCCCATCGCCCGTCCATGAACGCGGCGATCTTCCCGGCCAGCACGCGGACGTAGGCCTGGCGCGCCCTGCCGTCCGTCTCGTCCTGGAAGCCGTCCGCCGTGCCTTTCGCCGTGGGGAGGATGGGCACGCCGTCCAGGTCCTTCGACGCCACGCCGAAATATTCCAGCAGGCGGAGCATCCACGGCTCGCCGAACATGGCCTGCGGCTCCTGGATCCGGTATTCCCATGTGCACAGGGCCGGGACGCCGGAATAGACGGGCACGATGGCATATTCGCCGTCGCCGCCGTCCGGGCGGCCGGCGGCCGTCTCCTCTGGCAGCAGGATGTCTTTCGGTGCGACGTCCGGGTCACGGAAGAAATGCCGGATGGTCTCGTCCATGAAGGCGGGGAACCATGCCATGGAGAGGCTGTCCAGGAGCTCGTTGAGCATGTAGGCGTCTTTCTTCACGGCCAGCATGCTGGAGCCGTCCGGCGCCTTCGGGGCGGATTTGTAGAAGATCTGGTACGGCGCGTAGCTTGCCCGCTTCCCGTAGTAATACTCGGCCTTCTCGCTGCCGATCTTGCCGTAGTACATGTCCCCTTTCCAGGGCATGGGCACCAGCCATGCGGTGCCGCCGGACTTCACGCACAGGTACACGATGCGCGTGTAGTCGGCGCCCAGCGCCAGGTACTGTTCCGGCGTCAGGCTGTCGTTGCGCATGTAGTTGCGCTGCCGCTCCTCCGGGTAGCCGTGGAACCACTCGTAGAAGTAGTCTTTCACCTGGGCGTGGGTCTTCTCCATGCCGGCGAACATGAGCAGGGCGTCGGCCGGCGCGGACATGGCGGCGTCCACGATCTCTTTCTCGGACCGGAACATGCACATGGCGCGGGCGATCAGAGGGGATTTCGACTGCGACGCCGGCCCCGTGCGCACCCGGTAGGCGGAGAAGGGCTTCCCGTCCTTTGGATGGTAGAAGGTCAGGGCGTCCAGCAGGGGGTCCATGATCGTGGTCAGGTCCGAGAAGTCGGCGTCGCCGGGGTCGAATCCGATGCGCTCCAGGATAGAGACGTAAAGGGCCGACCGTTCGGCCCATATTTTCTTATAGGGATTGTCCGCCAGGATGGCGTCCAGCTCCCGGGCGTTCTCGATGGGCTCCAGGCCGTGTTCCGGGTCCATCAGCTCTTCTAAGCGCAGCAGCACCAGGGGCTTGGACCAGCCCCAGCACTGCTCCACGGCGCTCATGGCCAGGAAGCCGGCCTTCTCGCCGCAGGCGCCGATCTTGTCCAGCAGCTCCTTGCATTTCCAGTAGATGCTCTGGACGGTCTCGTCATGGCCGTTGACGTCGACGGCGAGGGCGTCGCGCGAACACCGGTAGGACCTGTCCAGCAGGCCGTACAGCAGGTCCGCCGCGCGCACCAGGCTGTCGCCGGGGTCGTAGCCTTCCGGCATCCGGTATTGGTCGAGGCCGCCGTCGGGGTCCGACAGCTTCTCTATCTTCATGGGCATTGGCACGCCCTCCTTTCACGTAAAGATGGCCGGCGCGCCGGCCCTAATTGTTGTCGATGAACCGCTGGAGCCGGGCGATCTCGGCCTTCTTCTCCTTGATGGCCTCGTCGGCCGTCTCGCGCATGCGGCAGATCACCATGTCGTAGCTGGGAGAGGTGATCCAGTTCCTGATGCCGTAGTCGAGCCGGTGCTTGGGCTTCGGCTCGTTCCGGCCCGGGCGGAATTCCTTCCGGCCGCGGTTCTCGATGATGGCGCCCCTTATGGGCGGGTCCGGGTAGGACCGGACGATGTCTGGCACGTAGGCGCCCCATACCTGGGGCTGCGTGCGTGCTTTCTGGCTGTTCTCTTTCGGCATGTCTGTTCTCCTGGTCATTTTTGTGAGCCGTGCCAGGCGGCGTAGGCCAGCCTGGATACTGTCCCGGCCTCTTCGGACGCCCGGAGCAGGTCCCCTTCCCGGAACGCCGCGTCCATGTAGCCGCGGTGAACGGACAGCATGTGGGCAAGCGGGTCGGCGTCCGTCCGGGCGTCGGTCTGCTTATAGGGATCCAGGGCCTTCAGGGCGGCGGCCACGAAATAGCCCAGGTCCCCGTTGCCGGCGTATTCCCGGGAACCCGTGCCGGACGCGGCCGCCTCACGGGAGGGCCTGGCCTCCAGCATCTCGCCGCCTACAGGGCCGTGGATGGACGTGCCGGGCAGCATGATCCCCGCGAAGTAATGCAGCGTGCAGCCGTCGTTGGTTCCGTACTTGCAGTCGTGGGGCAGCTGCAGCGTGCCCAGGTGCGCAAGGGGCATGCCGCCGGAGAGCGCGGCCATGGTGCCGGGGGTTATCCCCGTCTCCTCGCGGATCTCCCGCAGGGCGCATTCCAAAGGCTGCTCGCCGGGCTCCAGCTCCCCTCCCACGCCGTTGAGCTGCCCGGTGAACTCCGTGCGTTTCTTCCGGACCAGCAGCACCTGCCCCAGGTCCTGGGTGAACAGGAAGCATACGGTATATTCTTTCATGTCAGTGTCCTCCTATCGGCGCCGTTCCAGCGCCGCTTCGTATTCGATGCGCAGGCGCTCCGCGCTCTGCTGGCCCAGCTGCCCTTCCAGGGACGGGAAGGCGGCCTTCAGGGCCTCCAGCATGGCGCCGTTCTTCTTTTCTTCCTCGGCGAACCATTCCGCCATGCCCTCGCAGTCGCGGGCCATGGCCTCGTCGCGCTTCCTGTCGCAGTGCCGCTTCCACAGGCGCTTGACGAAGTCCGGCAGGCTGCAGAGCAGGCTGCGTTCCGGCATGTCGCCGTTCTTGTGGAACAGGCACCCGCAGTCGCTGCACTCGCTCTCGTAAGACACGTCCTCCCAGGCGCAGGGGCAGCTTCCGCAGTCCGGCCCGATGAACAGGCCGGCACGGGGCTTTTTCGGTACAGGCGCCCATTCGGCGTCCTGGACGGGCTCCGGCTCTGCGGGTTTTACTTTGATGCTTTTTGAAGCATAAACAGCCGCCGAAATAAGCGCCGGCAGGATGGCCAGCGCCGGTACGGCGGCGATGATGTGTCCGGTCATGTGCATGTCTCCAGCTCCCTCTGTTTTCTCGGACGCCCTTGTGTCAGGGCGTGAACGGGATGATGGTGTCGCTGCCGTCCGGGGCGCGGACGACGAGCCAGTCGAAGGGCTCGCCTGCGTCGCTGGACAGGCGGCCGTGCAGGTTCCTGACGGCCTCGTCGCGGGCCAGCGGCATCCAGACGAGGCTGGCGTCGGCCATGGCGTCGGCTGCGTCAGGGTGCGAGGTCAGGAAGACCTCGACGTCCCCGTCCTTGTCGTATCCGTAGATCTCGTATTTCGTGCCGGGCATCCCGTCATCTCCTTTTTTATTTCATGGGCTATATGCCGTCACAGCCCGTACGGGCCGCGGATCGCGCGGGAGATGCCGACCAGGCTCTCCATGGCGTCCGCGGCGCGGGCCGTGTTCCTCATGTGCTCCCGGAAGGCGGCGAGGTCGTCCGCCGACATGCCGGCTTTTTTCGCGAGGTTCTTCAGCTGGGCCTCCAGCTCTTCCCTCTGGGTTTGCCCGTCGGCAAGCTCGCCTTCCAGCCGGGCGATCCGGTCCTTCAGCGACTGGTTCTCTTCCCGGAGGGACCGGATGGTTTCGTCACGGGCCTTGAGCTTGCCGGCGAACTCGCGGGCGTACCTCTCCCGGGCGGCGTTGATCTTCTGTTTCTCAGTCTTCGGCATCGTCGTTCACCTCGTCCATGGCGTCCGCCAGGAACCGCAGGGCCATCTCCCGGGCCTTGTCCGGCGCGCAGGGCACCTGGACGATCTCGTCGGACCCGTCGTCGGCGCATACGAAGTTGCCGTCGTAGGAGATGTGCACGCCGAAGGGCTCCTGGGCCACGGGCTTCGTTGCCGCAGCCGGCATGGGCTGGGCCAGCAGCTCGGTATAGCCGGCGAACCGGGTCCCGTGGAGCCGGAATTTCCCGTCGGCCATCTTGTTGTAACCCTCTTCCAGGACGGAAGCATAGCGTTCCAGGGTGGCGCTGTCCGGGACGAAGGGCACGGTCTGGCTCATGGTCAGGTCCACGGCGTTGCCGGCCCGCAGGCACATGCCGTCGATCTCCGGGATGCCGAACTCGGGCAGGCCGAGGCCGGCGGGGAGCACGTCCACGTCGGCGGTGAACCTGATCACCATCTGGTAGAGCATGGCCCGGGGCTGTTCCTTCGGGCCGAGCCCGCCCTTCACGGGCTCGTACTTGATATCATGGGACATCGTCATCCCTCCTGTTCTTCTTGTCGAGGCAGCGGAACAGGGCCCAGGTCATCAGGAAATAGAGCGTGAAGACCAGGTCGTCGCACTGCCGGTCCATCTGGAGCTCGCCGAACTGGGCGTACTCCGATAAGTACCATATGGCGAGCATGCCGAGGTTCAGGGCTACCGCCTTCATCAGCGGCGGCCATTCGTCATTGCTGCTTCTTCGCATCGTCTGCCTCGCTTTCTGTGCCGGCGGCCGTGCCGGACACGATGCACGCCTCGGAGAGCACCTGGGCCATGCCGTCGAAGCCGACGGTCTCGATATGGTGCTCCGCGGCGTTGAATACCTGCAGTCCGCCCCGGGAGATGTTGAGCACCAGGGACGGCGGTATGGTCCGGCCGTCTGTGAGCTCCAGGCTCACGGGCCTGCCCACGGCGAACTCGAACTCCCGGCCGTCGTCGGCGCTTACGCGGCAGCGCGGGGCTGCGGCGTACGGGATCTCCTGACCCTGGATCCGGAGGCCGGTGCGATTGAAGATCGCCCATGCGTTCATGGGCTCGGGCAGCGGGATACTGCCGGCCTTGTCCAGCCACGCCTTGGCGTTGCCCTGGTTCGAGTTGGCGCAGGAGAACGTCCGGCAGACCATGGGCCGGACTTCGTAGCAGAGGCAGCGCTTCTGCCCCGGCGCCACGGGGTCCGCGGCCAGGAACGGGCAGTGCAGGTAGATGACGTCGTCGCCGTCCGGCAGCTTCGGGGTTATGTTCTTCTTTTTCGCGAACTTCCTGAGGCGCTTCACGTCGGCCTCGGAGAGCGGCAGGATGCTGGCGCAGCAGCCGCCGCACCGGGAGCACTTCCCGTCCTTCGTGAAGTTCTCGGGTTCGGGGCGGCCGGTCATCCGTTCACCGCCCTGTCCGCCAGCCGGTCGCGCCGGCTGTCCTGGTGGGAGATCTTGCCGCACAGGCGGCATTCGTAGCGGCGCAGGGAGTAGCGCTCGTTTCGGGCCTGGTCGACTTCCTGGAACATGGCGACCTTCACCCATTCATGCCGGCACATGAGCCGCGCGATCCGTTCTTTCAGTGTCATCTTAGTATTCCCTCCTGTGGTGTCATGTGGGGACGTCCTCGAACGTCGCCGCGTCGAAATAGTGGTACTTGCGCCGCTTTCTTAACGGCGCGGGCGGGCGCTGCATGACGCTGACCACGTAGCACTCGTGCTCGTCGCCGCACACGTCCTTTATCTTCACCGTGCCTTTCAGTAAGCGCATGTCGGACCGGCGCTCCCCGAAGAACTTGAGCGTCTTCGGGTCGAAGAAGTGCCCGTTCGGGTGGGTGCGCTTATAGGCCTCCTCCAGCTGCGTCATGGTGCTGATCACGGCCATCGTCATCCCTCGCTTTCCGTATCGGGTATGTAGTCGGCGGCGTTGGAGTTGTCCCCCGCCACGCAGACGAAATAGTCCATGGCGCCCCATCCGCCGCAGGCCTTGGCCTTGGTGATGGGCAGCCCCAGCAGGTCTGCCAGGAGCGGCGCCTTCTTGTCTTTGGACGGGGACTCGACGCGGGTGAACACGCCGGCCTTGTACTCGTAGCTCAGGTGGGCGTTCCCGGTGCCCGGCAGCAGCACGTCGGTACGGATGTATACGGTCCCGTGCTCGTCGCGGGGCCTGGTGCTGCGGATCCCGTCGAACAGCGTCTTCAAGTCCGCGCGGCGGGGGAGCTGCACGCCGTAGTGCCAGCAGTCCCGGCCCGCGTCGCCTTCCGGCACCAGTGACATGGCCACGGGCGCGGCGTTCTTCCCGCCGGGGGAGCGCATGAAGGGCTGGCCGCCTGCGGGCTCGCCGCTTTTATCCGATACGGGGCGGTGCCGGGACGCCTCGACGGGATCCGGGGCCGGCTTCGTGCCCACGGGGTCCGGTATGGGGCCTGTCTCGACGGGCTGCCGCCTGGCGTCTTTCTTCGGCCTGGACTCGGTCTTCGGGGCCTGCTGCGGCGGGGATTTCTTTCTCTTGCTTTTCTGTTTTCTGGACATGGCAATTCCTCCTATCCACGGCCATTCTATCATATGGCCATGACGAATGGAAGCCCCGCCGATGCCGGCAGGGCTTCCAAAAACTGTATACGTTGTTCTTACGGCGCGTCGGCCGCGGCGTTCAGCTGCTCCAGGCGCTCTTTGGGACAGGTGGTCCAGACTTCGATGTTGCCGTCGCCGTCGCGGACGAACCGGTGCTCCAGGCTGTCCAGGATCACGGCGCCCTTCTGCCGCATCATGAAGTTGGGCATGTAGGCGATGCCGTAGCGGGGGACCTCCGCGGGCTCTTCTTCGCCGTCGTCTTCAGGAGCGAGCTCCGGGATCTCCCCGTCGCGTTCGTCGCAGTACATCACGTCGCAGTGCTCGCAGTCGTGGCCGCAGTCCTGGGACTGGAGCCATTCATGCATGAGCTCGGCGTCCCCGACCTCGGAGCAGCTCCCGGAACGGGTGCCGTCGGGGTTGATCCCGAAGCATTCGGCAAAGTCGGGCGTCACGCGGGACACGCTGCCGGCCAGGCGCCATGCCGCCGCGAACTCGCAGGCCATGCGCAGTTCGTTCTGCAGGATGACCGCGGGCGCGCCGATGGACATGAGCTTCACCAGCCGGGCGATGCGGGGCGGGAACTGGGACATGCCGTAGGCCTCGATGACGACCTTGGCGCTGTCCAGGGCACCGGAGCCGCCCCGGGCAAGGATCCGGTCGCGGCATTTGTAGAAGCCGGCAGCCTCGTCGGCGCGCCAGGCCAGGTACTTGAGCGCGTAGGTGCCTTCTTTTAAGGTGATCCCGCGGGCCTCGCGGAACCTGTTCCAGCACCTGGCCGCGGCCTCGTGGCCGCCTGCGTCATGGAACTCCTTGTCGAAGGCCTGGAGGTCGCTGTCCGGGATTGCCGCCAGCTTCTTCGCGGCGCCCGCCACGGACAGGACCAGGGACGCCACGCGCTCCGGGGACTCGTCGCAGAATGCTCCCTTCACGCGGATCTCGGCACGTTCGTCGTCGCCGGGCATGGGTGCCGATTTCGTTCCGCAGAGGCCCTGGTAGGCGTACAGGGCGTCGGGGTCGCTTTCCAGCGCGGCGCGCAGGTCGGACGCGTATTCCCGGTCGATGCATTTCGCGTCGGTGCGGGACGCCATCAGGGCGTATCCCGCGGGCAGCACAGGGCATTCGGCCCAGAACACGGGCACGGCGCCCTCGGCCCCGTCCGGCAGCGTGTTGCCCACGAGCACCAGCTGCTGGGAGCAGCCCTCGAAGGCCCCGTTCTCGCTCTTCTCGTCCACGCCGTAGTCGCCGGTCTGCTCGTACAGGCCGTCCATGGGCACTATGTAGTCGCGCATGCGGCCGAAGATCGCGGCCAGCAGCCTCGTCTCGTTGGTGGGCTCTTTGTCGTCCGCCCGGTAGTCGTCGCGGAGCGGCAGCTTCACCACGTCGCCCTGCTCGTAATAAACAGCGAAGAACGGGACGCCGGACATGGATTCCTTGTCAGGCGCGAACACCAGGTATTCCTTCCCGCTCTCCAGGCCGGAGCTTTTCTCCAGCCGCTTCCAGTCTATGAATGCTTTCCTGATCGCCATATCATTCTCCTTTCCCGCCCTCGGCGGCCAACAGCTTCTCGATCCGCGCCTTGAAATACTGGTCCAGCACGCCGGGCAGGCACGCGTCCTCCAGATCGGATATATTGGAGATCTTGGGGATGCCCCTGCGCTCCTGCTCCATCTCCCGGAGCTTCGCCATGGCTGCCTCCTGGAAGAGCCTGGATGCGTCCACGTTGCTGCGCCGGAGCATCTTGTCCAGCCACGCGGGCATGGACACGTTGCGGCGTACGGGTGCCTGGTTGGAGGCCTCGTAGTCCTCCTGGATACTGGTCTGGAAGTAGAGCGCCTTTCCGGGCCAGTCCGGATCCAGGGGCTCGTCGGCGGGCAGCTGGCGCCCCTCCATGAGCAGGCGTCTGGCGATGTCCTCGCATTCGGCACGGACTGCCGTCACGGCGTCGTCCAGGACGGCGGCGTCGATGGTCGCCTCGAAGGCCTTGCACTGGGCGGCCCATCCGTGGTCCGTCTTCGTGATGTCGATACGGTATGTGCGCATCTGGTGCTCCTTTCCGCAGGAATGTTTGTGTAATTTTTGTGTTATCTTCCTGCTGTGATTATAGGATAACACAAAAATTACCCAGTGTCAATAGGGAATACACAAAAATTACATATTTATTTTTGCGTTGATGATCTGGTGTGTAAAAGTTGTGTCAGCTTTCTTCCTGGGTCTTGCGGCGTTCCTCCGGGAAGTGGTCCGCGACGATCCCGCGGAGCCATGGCATGGAGCCGTGGACCGCGGCGAGCTGGGACTGGAGGCCGTCCAAAGGCTGGGCACCGGGGGCGTCGAACCGGAGGCCGTCGGGGTTCGGCAGGATAGCCGGCTCGAAGCCGTCGAAGGCGATGTCCACATAGGACAGGCCGGCGGACATGACGACGAGGGGCTGGAACTTCAGCGGGTCCAGAGTGCCGTCCTTGAAGTCCCTGGTATAGTTGCCGGCATAGTGCATGTGCACCATGCCGATGCCGGGTATATAATAGCGGACGGAACGTTCCGAGGGGTCGTCCAGCAGGTCGTACTGGCAGGACGGCTGGTCGGGGATGCGCATGTTGTCCTGGTTTTTCTGGTCGTTCTCATGGTTCATGGTATGGGTCCTCTTGCTTTCTGGTGCGGGTTATCGGTTTTATAGGCTGCCGTCCGGGATCTCGGCCAGCAGGTCGCTGACAAGGGAGTCTTCTTTCCGGGAGGCGAACCAGTCGGCCTTGTAGACGAGCTTCTGCTTGACCGCGGCGCATTCCGGGAGCTTGAACTCGGAGAATCGGCTGCTCCTGTACGGCCCGGAGTGGGACTGGATCAGCAGGGCGATCTCGTCGCAGGACTGCCATCTGATGCCGAATTCCGGCCGGGCGAGGATCTCCCGGACCTCGGGGAGCCGGAAGAAGTCGGCGGCGTGCACGGGGTGCTCGTGGGTGGTCATCTCGCCGTCTTTATAATTTTCCAGCTCCCCGTACTTGAACATGTCGTGGTGCCAGCAGGCGAAGATGATCTCGTTGTACTCCGTCCCCCTGATGTCAGGGAACAGGTCCAGCAGGTTGGCGGCGCACCGGCATACGGCGAGGCTGTGCAGCAGCAGTCCGTCGGGCCGGTCGGCCCATCTGGGGTGGTACTTGTGGGTGGCCGAGGCAGGGGCCGTGAAGAAATAGTCCGGGATCCAGTTGAACCAGGACCACAGCATGGCGTTGCGCCACCTCTGGTTCTCGTCCGGGTCCCCCTGGAGCAGCCGGAAGACGGCCTCCAGGATGTCCATGTGCATGGCGCGTGTCTGGGGCGGCTGTTTCGTGATCCGCAGGGCGCCGTTTTCCAGTTCCACGGTGTCCCTGTCCAGCCTGTAATACCGAAATTCCGGGAAGGTCACCTGCCCGGGCGTCATCTCTGTCATTTGATTCCCTCCTGTGGTGGTGCGTAACGGGACGCCGTCGCGGCGTCCTGCGTGACGTGAAACGGGGCGCCCCGGCGCGGAGCGTCGGGGCGCCTGATGTGCCTGGATATGATCCGCGGCGCGGCACGCGTCATGCGGGGAGCGTGGCCGCGAGGCTGTTGACGATGGACAGCACGTGGTACTTCAGGACGAACAGGGCGCCGGAGTACCCGGGAGCCGCGTCCTTCACGACGCGGAACAGCGGCATGACGTGGTCGTCGCTCTCCTGGATGTAGCTGCGGGTCTTGTCCGGCGTGAACGCGCCGGCCATGCTGGACACGTTGTGGCAGCGGTCGAAGATCTTGCACAGGGCCGTGTCAGGGTCCGCCTCGATGCCCTTGTAATAGTCCTCCAGTGACATGGACTTTATATGGGTGAGCCGGCGGACGATGTCCTTGGTCGCCTGGGACACGGGCAGGTCCTCGACGGCGACGCCGCAGTCCTCGCAGACGTCGTGCAGCAGGAGGGCCGCGATGACGGTGTCCTTCCAGATGCCGAGGGCCGCCGCGTGGCAGGCCATGGTGAGCGGGTGCGCGATATAGGGCAGGCCGTCCTTGCGCATCTGCCCTTCGTGGCATTTCCGCGCGAATGGGAGCGCCGCCGCTGCGTCCTCGAGCTGGCGGCCGGCGACGAATCCCTTCATCCAGGTGTACATTTTTTCCGGATCGAAATCAAGGGTATGCATGGCGTTCCTCCTTTTATGCGTTATGCTTCCGCGATATCCTGGGAGTATCTTAACTGTTCAGCGGCCATGGACATGGCCTGTTCCATGAAGCGGCGCATCTTCCCGTCCAGTTCCGGGCTTCCGTCCGCGGTCTTCAGGACCACGCCGCCGTGGAAGAAGTCCGGGCGGCTTTCCGGGACCTGCTGCTCGGACCACACGGACATGTCGGTGATGCCCTGGGCGCTCGCGGCTTTTGCGGCGAAGTCCAGCGCGGCCATGGTGGCTTTATAATCGTCGGTATCCATATCCGTGCCGTAGCCGGACATGACGGACGTGGCATTTTCGGACACGAGGACGCAGGCCCAGCCGTAACGGCCGTCACCGCCGGCACGGCCTGCCGCCGCAAGGGCGGCGGATCTTGCGGGCGGCTTTTCCGCCAGGTCCTTTTCGGCCATGCCTGCCAGGTCCGCGAACCGGGCGATGGCTGCCCGGACCGCCTGGTCGTGCGCCTTCACGGCGCCGTCCTTGTCGGAGCAGAGGTTGACCGCCTCGGCCCGGACGGCCTTCGTCCAGGCCGGCTTCCGGGTGTTCTGCACATATGGCACGAACCAGGCCGGGGACTGGTGGGGCGCCCCGATGTCCTGGTTGGTACGGGCGAGGACCCCGCGGGTGGGCTGCATGCTGGAGACGGGCAGGGACAGGCCGCGAGGCCAGTCGTAGGTCCAGGCCCAGCATTCGGTCCCGCATTTCAGATCGTCGACGCGGGCAGGTTCTCCGGGCGCATCCTCGGGAAGCAGCCGGAAATCCGGCCCGGCGGCCGCCCAGCCGTCCAGGTTCCCGGGATTTTTTGGCGAGAGGGCCTCCAGGTTCCCGCAGGTGTCGCAGACATAGATATCGGCGGCCCGGGACAGGGCGTTGGTGTGCAGGCGGGGCTTTATGGCCATCTGGCCGCAGCGGGGGCATGCCTGCCGGAGGCCGTTGTTGGCCTTCTGGGCCCTGGCGAGCTCCGCGATGCGCTCCGGCAGGGCGCTTTCATGGGCGGGCATGTCAATATTCCCCCGAGAACTCGTCGGAGACGAAGTTCGTGACGCCGGCCTTTCCCAGCATGTCCGTGAGGGCGTCCTCCACGCCGTCCAGCAGATTGGAGTATTCCGTCCCGTACAAGGCGGCGCCGTTGTCTTCGCCGCGGTCGGCCTCTTCGTCGGGGTCGGCGCAGGCGATCTTTATGTTGTTGGCGCAGAGCAGGTCCTCGAACTGCTCCACGATCCGGGCGGCCTCGTCATGGGTATAGACCACATGGTTACTGGCGGGCTGCGCGTCGTCCCGGACCTCGACGGCCTTCTCGGCCAGCTCGTCGGCGATCCCGGAATTCTTGGGGATCAGGTAGATCTTGCCGTTGCATCTCACTTCAAGCATCTTGGTTCTCCTTTTCTCAGTCGTCGTCCTTATCGTTCTTGCCGTCCTTGCCGTCATGGCTGTCGGGCCACGTATCCTGCATGAGCTCCAGGCACTGGCTGATGCAGCATTCGTCGCAGGACCCGTCGCCGCAGCTTGAGCTGGCCGCGTGCATGGCGTCCCGGCAGAGCTCTTTCAACAAGATGTCCAGCATGGATTTCCGGAGGGCCGGGCCCACGGCCGTGACATGGGCGTCCCAGTGCTGGGTGCAGCCGGACTTCAGGTTGCACCAGGCCCCGGAAGGGTCCTGGCTGTCGCCGTCCCCTGCAAGGGACATGTCCTGGGGCCACGCATCCGGCCGGCGGCCGGATGCCTCTTTCTCGAATTTCCCGGTATTCCCGCCCAGGGCGCAGTGTGCTTTTAATAATTCATTGGCCTTCGCCACGGCGCCGGCGCGGTCTGCCTCGGCGTGGGCCGAGGCGTGCTCCCTGTCGGATATCTCGGTGATCAGGTACATATTGTTCCGTCCTTTCTCATATGGGAATGGTCACTTGCCGTGCTGGGATTCGATCTTCTTCTGGTCCGCGTCTTCGGCTTCGTCGACCTTGGCCATGTGCGCGTTCAGCCGGTCGAGCCATGGCGTCTCGGAAGGCGTCCCGCTCTTGCGCGGGCGGTAGCCGGAGGACGGGACGACGGCCTTCACCAGGTCCGCCATGAAGCCTTTCTGGGACGGCTTGTTGGCCATCTTGAGGGTCTCCTGGCGGCATTTTGGGTTGACCTCCAGCTTCACCGCGGGGTCGTCCAGCTTCTTTCTCTCGGCGAAGGCGCGGTAGTCCGCGTCGCCGTAGAGCATGAATTTCTCGAGCACCCGGCCGGCGGCGGGGATGATGTCGCGCATGTCCTGCTTGAGGCTGCGCATGGCGTTCACTTCCTCAAGGCCCTTGATCCGGGAAGGCGGGGCGTCGATGCCGATGACTACCACGGGCTCCCGGAACAGGCCGTGCCGGCTGCCCACCCGGATGCCGAACTTCAGGGGCATGCCGTTTATGGTAAGGGGCGGGTCCGGCTCGGCCAGCAGCGGCATGTAGTCGTCCAGCTTCTTCTGGAACGAATGGGTGAAGTCGAGGCGCAGGTGGCCGGCGAAGGCGCCGATCTCCCCGGAGGAGTCCAGCATCTTGAAATCCGTGCCCTGCCACTTGTCCCGGGCGTCGTTCTTGCCGTAGTGGGGCCATACGTTGATCAGCCGGGTCTTGCCGCCGTCCGCCTTGCGCTGCCTGTTGACGCTGGCGGCCCAGTCCACGGCGTACTTGCGCATGTTCTCCTCGAACATGTCCCCGGTGGGGCGGCGGTGCCGCTGCCGTTCCTGCCGGAGGAACACGTCCTCCGCGCTGCGGCTCATTCCGCGCCTCCGTTCTCTTCGCGGCGGCCCTCTTCGATGGACTCCCACAGGGCGTCCCAGCTGGAACGGACGGGCGTCCGGGCGGCGGCGTCACGGAGTATGCCGGTGACGAAGGTTGTGCCGTCCTCGCCGGCGCCGTGGCGGCAGAATGCCACGTCGGATTTGTCAGGCTCAGCCACGACGGCGATGCTGCCTTCCGGGTCCGCGTCCAGGGCTTCGGCCAATGCTGCGGCGTCGTTTAAGTCCGTGCCGGAGTGGAACTGAAAATCCGCGTCGGACAGCTCCGGGCAGGCGCCGCAGATGACCTCCTGCACATAGTCCCGGGCCTCGGCGGTGAGGCCCGTGCCGTCAGGGGTGACGACGTATACGTTCATGGTCTTGTCGGGCATAGGGTTACCTCCTTTTATCGCAGCCCTCCGGAAACCGGAGGGCCGGTTCTTACAGCTGGGTGTTGAACAGGTTGCGGAGCTGGTTGACGACATCATCCGTGTCGGCTTTCACGGTGGATGCCTCGTTGATGCCGGAAAGCTCCTCCAGGCTGCCGCCTGAGTAGTTATATGCGATGCAGTAGACGGGCACGCGCATTCCCTCGACGACCGTGGAGATGCGGCTCAGGGAATAGCCGGAGTTGGAGTCGCCGTCGGTGAGCAGGATGATCAGGGGCACGGCGTCAGGGTCCAGCTGCTGGGCCTGGTTGATCATGTCCAGGCCGGCCAGGACGGCGTCGTAGGTCGCCGTGCCGCCGGTGGCCTGCAGGTTGCGCATCTCGCCGGAGAAGTAGGCCCGCTGGCGGTCGTCGAACTGACGGATGCCTGTGACCTTCCCGTTGTCATCCTTCTCGAGCATGCTCAGGTTCACGGTCACGTCGGAGTTGTAGCTGATCAGGCCGACGTAGTTCTCAGAACCGATATAGGGCAGGGCCGCGATGACGGAGTCCTTCAGGGAGTTCAGGGGCTCTCCCTTCATGGAGCCGGAGATGTCGGCGATGAAGACGGCTGCAGTGGGGCGGCCACCGTTCTTGTTCTGCTTCCACAGGGACTGGGCGGTCAGATACTGCTGGCCGGTGAGGCCTTCGTCGCCGGCATAGTCCGGGTGGCGGTTGAAGCCCTTGTCGGATGCCAGGCGCTGGCTCTCGTCGTTCATGCAGTATTCAGCGAACAGGCGGACAGCTTCTTTCTGCTCGTCGGTACACCAGTCGAAGCTGTACAGCGGGTGGTCGTGGCGGATCCCGAAGGGGATGTATTTATAGTCCGACAGCTCCGGGGTGTTGACGTATGCCTGCTCCTCCATGACCATGGCGTCCACGATGCCCTTCTTGGCCTGGTTCCGGAGCACTGCCGTGTTATAGGCAACGGGCGGCGCGGTCTTCTGGTACTCGGTCAGGGCGGCGCTGGCCTTGGCGGACAGCGGGTCGGACGGGTCGAAGATGGACAGCATGGTGGCAAGGCCGTTCAGCCCCGTGGACGACGTATAGGGGTTGGTGTAGCCGAATACGATGACGCCGTCCTGGGCGGCCTTGATGGCGTTCTCGAAGCTGGTCTCGCCGTATTTCTCAGCGATCTTGGCGTCGGCCTCTTCGGAGACCAGGATGCCCGCCGTGTTTCCGGCGATGCTCTTGGCTGCCGTCTCCATGCCGATGCCGGAAGCCTCGGCCATGCGCCCCCATGCGTCGGAGCTGAAGGCCGCTCCCTGGGGCTGGTACACGCCGGCCTGCAGGTAGGTCAGGATCTCGCCGGAGGTGATGGCGCGGATGGTCACGGAGACGGTCTTGCCGTTCACCTGGAGCTTCTCGCGGTTGAAGTTGCGAGCGACGGCCACCAGCCAGTCGTCAGGCGCCTCCATGGAGAGCTCCGTGGCGGCGGCGATCTCGATGTCCAGGGGCGCGGTGCCCTGGACGGGGATGCCGAACGTGTCGATGTCGGCCAGGGCAGCGGCCTCGCTGATCTCGTCGGTGTAGATGTCCAGCACGGGGTCCTTGATCTCGGTGCTGGTGACCTTGGTCAGCAGGGAGTCCAGCTCTTTCCGGGCCTCCTGGACGGTGAGGGCGTCGGCCTTCTCATTGGTCCGGACGGAGTCCGGGACGGCGGCGCATCCGGCCAGCATCAGGAGCGCCATGACGGCGCACAGGGCTGCTCTTAACTTAGTCAGTCTTTTCTTCATGTTCTTCGGGTCCTCCTTTTTGTTCGTTATTGTCATTGGCCGCGCGTTCCTGCGCGGCCCAGTATTGCCGTTTCAGCATTTCGATGATGACGTCGCGGGCGGCGCCGAATCCCTGGCAGAACCTGTCGTCGACGGCCTCTATGAAGTCGTCGTCGTACTCGAATTCCGTGAGGATTTCTTTGATCAGGCGCAGGGAGCGCTTCGGCGTGCCGTAGGCGTATTCGGGTATCTTCTCGATGATGGTCAGGTGCGCTGGTGAGGGCATTTTGCTCCTTTCTCGCGGCGATGTTCATCACCGCAGGTAGGTCTCGGGCAGCTCGATGGCGTCCAGGACCACGAACATGTAGCTGTCCACGTAGTCCTTGGTCTTCTCTTCCTCGCCGGGGGCCATGTCGCCGTTGACGTAGCCGACCACGGCAACGACGAAGTCGTCGGTCTTGGACAGCAGGTCCGCGTTCTTCTGGACGCACTCATGGATCTTGGACGCCATGGTGGAGCGGCTCTTGGTCTGGATGATGCGCATGTAGTTCAGCAGCTTCTTGATGTTCACGTACATGCAGTCCTCCACGCGCTGGACGATCTCGGCGGGCTTCTCTTTCAGGTATTCCGTCTGCTCCAGCAGCCGGCCCAGCTCCTCCTGGTACTCGTCCATGCTGTCCAGCTGGGACCGGAGCTCGTGCAGCTCCGGCATGGAGGACCATTTCCCCACGGAGAAGCCCATCAGCTCCTGGTACATGGCCTTGCGGTCAGCCTCAGTGAATGATTTCTTGTCCGGCGCGTCCGGGATGTCCGGGCGTTCCAGGGCCATCTTCTTCTTATAAGCCATGAGGCGGGCCGACGCGACGGCCACGCTGGCGGCTGAGACAGCCACGAAGACGGCGCAGGCCGTCCGGGTGGACCGGTAGGCCCGTATGCCCCGGACGATGACGATGGGGTCCTTTAATACGAGCACCAGGACCAGGAACGCCGCGGCAGCCGCGAGGCTGATGAGCGGCACCCTGGGGTCCGGTTTTCTGTCTTTCTTTTCTTTGCCCATAGGGCTGGCCTCCTCTCTGTTCGTTTTGTCATGTGTCATGGATGCAGCGCACAGGTGTCCTTCGTTAAATCGTAGGCCATGACGTCCCGGTGCACGAGCCCTTCCAGCTTTTCGCGGATCGCGCGCACGTTCCAGATCTGCTTCAGGTTGTATTTCACCGGGAGCCGTTTGTTCCACTGGAACCGGAGGGTGAACTCCACGCGCTGCTGGGTCAGCCAGATCCAGAGCTTCATGATGGCGCGCTGGTCCGCCATGTCCAGGGTCTTGGCGTACTGGAAGAACCCGTACTCGGTATGGGCATCGAACCCGTCCTGGAAGGTGAACAGGAAACAGTCCACGCTGAAGCTGACGATGCCTACGTGGTCAGGGCCTTCCGTGGCCGCGTTCCAGGCCATCCGGTTCAGGAACCGGTCGCAGGCCGCGATGTCGGGTACCGGCGGCCTCATGCGGGGCTGCCTTTCACGGCCGTGGCCTCGAAGGCGCCCCAGTCCGTCTCCTGGATTATTTTCAATAAGCGCTCGAACCGCGGGCTCCGGATGGCCGTCATGGCGTAGGCGTGGGCGTCGGGCTTATAGTTGTAGCCGTATGTCTCGAGGTGCGCCTCGCAGTCCTGGTGGGTCAGGAACAGGGTGTCCTGCACGACCTTATGTTCGTCCTGGACATAGGCGATTTCCAGGCCGGGCTCGCCGTTCTCCTTGACGAGCTCCACGGCGTCTTCCAGGCTGAAGGCCCCGTCGGAATGGCCGTCCTCGAATTTGATCTTCACGGACTTGTTGAAATAGGTGCAGCCTGCCACGCCTTCGGCGTTGTTGGCGTCCAGCCATTCGGCGAAGGACTTCAGGTCATGGGCGACGGTGTCCCCGTCCTCGTCGACGACGACCGTACGGTCCGCGCAGCTCTCGGGGCAGGGGCGCTCTTCTGTCTGGGCGATGACCCAGAACCTGGGGTCCGCGTTGCCCATGGTGTCCTGGGTGTTCAGGATTTTCTGGAGCTCGGACAGGAACATCAGGTCGGCCGCGGTGAGCGGCTTCTTGGTGACGGTGTCCGGGCGCGGGTGCGTTTCCTGGAATTTCGGCATATGTTACCTCCTATCGCTTGGTTCTCGCCGGGCCTTCAGCCGGCGGTGACGTCGTCGTAGGCGCGCTGGAGTATGGCGCGGAACGACGGGTGGATCCTGGCCTGCCGGTCCTCCAGCAGGGATCTTAATTTCCTGGCGAGCCCGTCCAGGGTCTTCTCGTCCTGGATCTTGTCCAGGATGCGGCGCTTCTGGGCCTCCGCGTCCCAGTATTCCGGGCTCCAGCTCTCGGATATCATGGACGACTTCACGACGAAGGCCGTAGGCGACAGGCGCCGCACGCCGGGTATGGCCACTGCGCCTACGTCCGATGCGACGTCCTGGGTGACCTGGGCCATGGCCTCGGCCAGCTGCTGCTCCAGCTGGCGGGCCCTCTGTGCGGCGGTCACAGCCGGGCCTCCGGGGGGAAGTGCCGGTCGATGAGGGCCTGGATGTCAGGCATGCTGTCACGTAAAAGCGACAGGCTGTCCAGGAAATCGGCCATCTGCCATCCGACGAACTCCCGCCCCTCGTGGTTGGGCACGCACCGGGCCTGCCACCTGCGCATCTTCAGCAGGGCGTAGCCGTCGTGCTCGAAGGCCGTAGAGATGGACAGGCGCTCCGGGTCCAGGGACCGTGCCGACAGGTCGGTGCCGTAGTCCCCTGCATAGTCCAGCTGGATGACGCCCAGGTCCGGGATGAAATATTTCACGTAGGCGGGCACGGCGCCGTGGAGCGCGTCGTGGGCGAGCTGCGGCTCGCGCCCGTCGTTACCTGCTTTCGGCATCGGTGCTGCCTCCTTCCTGGTTTTCTTTGATATCGTCAATGGGCCAGCCGTACACGGCCGCCACGCGCGGGTAGATAGACCGTGTCCAGCCGGCGGCTTCCGGGAGGCCGGCGATGACGGCGCCCATGTTCTCCTGGACGGCTTGGATATTAACGGCCTCCAGGATCAGATAATGGTCCGTGGCGTCGTGGTGGATGCCGTCTGCGCGGACCTGGCCGTCCCGGGCGTAGACGATGAACTCGTCGTGGTGGTCCTGGACGGGCAGTTTCAGGAGCGCGTCGCCCAGCGTGACGCCGGTGCCGGTGATGACGTTGGTATGGCGCCCGTTCCAGCGGCCGTTGTCGGAGATGATGACCACGTCGAGGGTGCCGGTGCAGCCGGATTCCAGGTTGGCCCGCTCGTCGTCTCGCCACTGGGACGGCTGTTCGGAGAGCATGGCGTCCAGGGTATTCTTATCTGCGTCTGGGTGCTTTTCCAGGCCTTCGTCGTAAGCCGGGTCGCCCATGGGGCTCTCGCTGGACCAGATGACTCGGGCGCCTTCGGGGATCCCGTGCTTCATGTGCCCCAGGATATAGCCATAGGCCTCGGAAGCGGCGTCCGTGGCCTTCTCTTCGAGATCATGGAAGATCTTCGCGGCCGTCTCCAGGGCCCCGCGCTCGTCGTCGTAGTACCCGGGGCGGGACATGGCCGCCTCGGCGGCCGCTGCTGCAGCGGCCCAGTCGTGCTTCGTGCCGGTCCTGTCTGCCATGTCACGCGCCCTCCTTGCTGTCGTCCTCGCTGTCATACTGGCCCCAGAGACGGAACTTCTCCTGGAGGTACTCCTGGGCGGCCTGCTGCATTTGGTTGCTGGCCGGGAAGTCCTGGTCGTACCGGGACTCGAATGCCGCGGCGATGGCGGCGTAGTCCTTGTCAGCCAGCTGTCCCAGGATGTCCTGGCGGTCGTCCAGGAGCACGCTGCAGTGGGCCTTCGCGTCTCCGGTATGATGGGCCCGGCGGCACAGCCTGTAGGCGAACTCCATGCCGGTTTCGGTCAGCAGGCCAACGGCCATGGCGTCGCGCTCGTCTGCGCCGCAGCTTTCCGGGGTGATCAGGATGCCGGTGTCTTTGACGTCGCTCATATTTTATCCTCGCTTTCTCTTTTTTTCGGAATATGCAAAAGACGCGCCTGGGCGGCGTGCCGTGGCGCGGCTTTTCTTTACGGGTTGTATCCGGGCCCGCCCAGGCTGTCGCCGGGACTTGTGCCCTCGACCTTTGCCTGGTACTGGGCCAGTTGCTGCATCCAGTACCCGGGCTCGTCCGGGCGCTTCATGGGCTGGGCGGCGGGCACGCGCTTCACGGACTGGAGGAACTTGGACGCGTTTTTATAGTCCTCTGTATTGGGGCGGCACTGGGCCATCTGCTCCGTGGCGAGGGACCTGGCCAGGCTGATGCCGGATATGGTCTGTGCGGATTTCCTGCCGGTGTGGAGCGTCCCCTTACCGCCGTAGTTCGGGTGCAGGCGGGACGTGTCCGGGATGAACAGGTCCTCGTTGCCGCTATCCAGCTCGTTCTCCAGGTAGGCCGCGTAGCGCGGGTCGGTCATGTAGATATATGCTGCCAGCGCCTCGCCGGCCTCTGCGAGATAGAGCCCTGCGTTCTTCGCAGTCTCCCGGCGGATCAGGGACAGCTGGCAGTTCACGTCTTGACGGGGCATGTCCACGCCCAGGACGACCACGGGTGCCTCGAAGCCGGCTGTCTTGTTGCCGGTCCGGATGCCGACCTGGATGGGCTGGCCGCGCAGGGAAAGTCCCGGCGTGGGCTCCCAGACCAGGGGCATGTTGTCCTTATTTATGAAGTTATGGGTGACGTCCATGCGCAGGATGCCTGCGTTCATGGTGGTCAGGCCCAGCTTATCGAACATCATGATGTCGGTGCCGTTGTTCTTGTCCTCGAGGGTCCCTGTAAGGACCTTGCTCAGGAACCCGTTCTTCACGGCGTATGCGGTGAGCGGCTCGGTCATGGCGGCCTCGAAGGGATATCCCGACGCGGTCCGCTGGTCCTGTTGGATCACGATGTCCGACGGGTCCCACCGGCGGCTCATCAGGCGGCGCCCATCGCGATGGCGATGGCCTCCCAGCTGCTGGTGACGCCGTGGGCGGCGGCGTCGTCCAGGATGTCCTCTACGGGCGTTCCGTTGTCGCAGACGCGGCCTGCAAGGATGAGGCTCCCGTCCGGGCTGCTGAACACGAGCTGCGCCTGCGGGTCGTCCCGGAGCAGGGTCGCCAGGCCGGCAGGGTCCAGCAGGTCGGGGCCGGTGTGGACCAGGGCGCCGGTGGCGTCCGCGGGCGTATTTTCGGTGTTCAGGGCCATATCCGTGGCGGCGTCCACGCCGGCGTCGGTGAGGGCGTTGCCGTTCTTCGTGATGGCGTATACGTTGACGGGCTTGTTGGCAGTGTTCTGCATGGCATGTTTCCTCCTATTTTTGGTTCTGGTTTTTACGGCGCGGGCCCGCGTTTTTACGGCAGGCCCGCATGCCTGGTCACAGGTGCTCCACGCGCCTGCTGATCTCTTTGGTCTTTCCCTCGTTCCAGTAGTTCTCCCCCAGGTACCCGCAGGTGCGGCGCACGATGGTCATGCGGCGCTGGTCCGTGCAGTGGCAGTTGGGACATTCCCACTGCCCGTCGGGGTTCACTTTGATCTCGCCATGGAAGCCGCAGGCGTTGCACACGTCGTCCTTGGTGTTGAACTCGGCGTACTGGATGTTGTCGTACAGGAAGCGCACGCAGGTCTTCAGGGCATCCAGGTTGCCGGTGATATTGGGGATCTCCGCGTAGGAGATGCACCCGCCCGAGGAGATGGGCTGGAACTGGGCCTCGAACTGGAACTTCTTGAACAGGTCGATCTTCTCCCGGACGTCGACGTGATAGGAGTTGGTGTAGTACCCCTTGTCCGTGATGTCGGGGATGTCGCCGAACTTCTCCCGGTCGATCTTGGCGAACCGGTAGCAAAGGCTCTCGGCGGGCGTGCCGTAGAGGGCGAAGCCGATGTTGGTCTTCTTCTTCCACGTGTCGCAGGCCTCCCGGAGGCGCTCCATGACGCGCATGGCGAACTCCGTGCCCTTCTTCCGGGTGTGGCTGCAGCCCTTCATGGCCACGGTGCACTCATAGAGGCCGATGTAGCCCAGGGAGATGCTGGAGTACCCGCCGTACAGGAGTTCTTTTATGGGATAGTGGGCCGGGAACCTGGCAATGGCGCCGTGCTGCCAGTGTAGGGGGCTCACGTCGCTGGTGACGTTGAGCAGCGCCTTGTGGCGGCACATCAGGGCCTCGTAGCAGAGCTGGAGCCGCTCGTCCAGCAGCTTCCAGAAGCAGGCCTCCTGCTCGTCCGGGTCGGTGCTGGACCGGGACGCGATGATGCCGATCTGGGGCAGGTTGATGGTTACGACGCCCTGGTTGAAGCGGCCCTCGAACTTGTAATTCGCCGTTGTCGTCCTTCCAGGGGGCCAGGAAGGAGCGGCAGCCCATGGGGGAGAACACGTTGCCCTCGTACACCTCGCGCATCCGTTTGGCGCTGATGTAGTCGGGGTACATGCGCTTTGCGCTGCACTCCACCGCGAGCTCGGTGAGCCAGTCGTACTCGCCGCCGTTCAGGCTGTTGAACTCGTCCAGGACGTAGACCAGCTTCGGGAAGGCCGGGGTGGTGTAGACGCCGTCCTCGTTCTTGATGCCCTTGATGCGCTGGCGCAGGATCTCCGCGATGATCATGGCGTTCTCCCGGATATACGGGTCGCGGTCCCGCAGGCATAAGAACAGCGTCACGAATGGCGCCTGGCCATTGGTCGTCATGAACGTATTGATCTGGTACTGGAGCGTCTGCACGCCTGCCGCCAGCTCCTCCTGGAGCTCTTCCTCCAGTTCTGCCGCCACGAACTCCTCCAGGATGTCGGCGGGGATGTGGTGCTTCGCCGCGTTCCGGCGGATCCGCCGCTCGAACTTGGCACGGCTCTTGGCAAGGTACTTGCCCAGGTGCCTGGTGTCCAGGGACTGGCCGCCGTACTGGTTGGACCCGATGTTCCCGATGATCTGGCCGGCGACGGTGCAGGCCACACGGAAGGTGTTGGGGCTGTCGATGTGCTTCTTGTTGATGCAGGTGCCGTGGTCCAGCATGTCGCCGAGGTTCACCAGGCAGCAGTTGATGATGTCCTGGATGAAGTAGTCCTCGTCATGGAAGTGCAGGATGCCCTCGTCGTGGGCCGCCGAGATCTTCCGGGGCAGGAGCAGGCGGTTGGTGATGTCGCGGCTGACCTCGCCCGCGATGTAGTCACGCTGGGTGGCCGCGATAGTCGTGTCCTTGTTGGAGTTCTCCCCGTCCATGTCCTTGTTCCGGTTCCCCAGCAGGGCCATGATGCTCTCGTCGGTGGTGTTCTGCCGGCGGGCCAGCTGGCGCCTGTACCGGTATTTGATGTAGGCCCGGCCCACTTCGTGGTAGCCGGCCTGGAGCAGCTTGGTCTCGACGATGTTCTGGACTTCCTCCACCTCGACGATCTTCTTGTCCCGGATCTCGTTGGTGACGAGCTCTGTGACGTAGTCCAGGACCGTCTGGGTGTATGGCGTGGCCGTCGCCTCGAATGCTTTCCGGACGGCCTCTTTTATCTTGGCATCGTCGAACGGTACCCGGTCGCCGGTGCGCTTGATCATTGTCTGTGGCATGCGCTGTTCCCTCCTTTCATGTCGGCACGGCTGCGCGTCCATGCCGTGCCTATATTTTAATATTAAGTTTATTATCCGTCAAGTGCGGCGGTGGCCTTCCGGGGCTCTTCCAGGGTGCCGTCGGACAGGACGCGCATGACCTGGCCCAGGGCCATCTTCCTGTCATGCCGGTTGTCTGCCGGGATGTTCCCGGAGTCGTCGGTGGCCCGGTAGTATACCTGGACGGAGCCGAACCCGACGGCACCCTGGACCAGCTTCTTCGCGTCCTTCTCGGATTTCGCGCCGGCCAGGTAGCGGCCCTTGGTGTTCCGCTGGCGGGATGGGCGCCGCCACTGGTCGACGACGCAGACGTAGGTGTGCACGGTCTTCATGATGCGGCATCTCCCTTCTTGCCATGTGCCCGTTATTTATTGTACCATCTGATGCGGACGTCGTGCCCGGCGAACAGCTTCTCCAGCCGTCCGAAGGGGATCTCATATACGTCACCCAGGTAGACGCGGCGGGCGCTGCAGCAGACCCAGGCGTTGGCGTATATCTTCCCGTCGATGGCCAGGTCGCCGGAGCCGTCGTAGTCGGAGATGCCGCCTTCGGCCACGTGCTTCGCGAACTCGCCGACGCCGAAGTCGTCGCCGCTGTATTTCGACGCGTCCTCGGGGCCGTCCAGGACGGGCATGGCCTCGTCGTAAGTGGCGGTCATGTCCTTTTTATAAATCGGCGGGTCCTTCAGGCAGCCGTCGGGCCCCACGGGCTCGGCCTCTGTCTCAGGGAGCAGGCTCTCCAGGGCGGAGGCGCGGCGCTTGGCCTCGGCGATGTATTGCCGGGCCTGCCGCTCCAGCTCGGCCAGGGCCTCGTCGGGCGTGTCGCAGACCACCCAGTGCTCCAGGTCCCACCATGCGCTGTCCCATGGGTGCGCCTGGTCCGGGTGGTCCGGCATCAGGTGCCTGGGCGGCTGTTTTTCAGGGTCCTGGGACGGGTGGTCGAAATAGCAGGACTGCAGGGTGCCCTCGACGGGCGTGAGCATGGGCCACAGCTCCGGCGGCGTCTCCCGGTAGGCGCCCTTGCGGACGGCTGCGGCCCTGTCACCGGGATTCTTGTTCTTCGCGATGTCTATGAGGTTGTCGTATACCATAGGCGCTTCCTTTCTCCGGCGCTACAGCCGGATGAGGCGGATGTTGCGGGGGTCGGTCCGGGCGTATTCGGCGGCTTTGGCGCGGCACTGGGCTTCCGTCCCTTCGTAGATGTCCAGGAATACCTCGGCGTCACGGCAGTCGTGCCAGGCATCGTCGTCTATGAGCTCGGCGTCGTACCTGCTGGCGACCTGGACGTCCCGGACGGCGCCGGATGCCACCAGGGCCACGTAGCGGCCGGGTTCCTGGTCCACGCCGCAGAGCTCTTCCGGGGTAGGGCAGCCTTCGGACATGAAGCGGGCGCCGATGAGGCCCAACACCCGGTCGGGGTCCTCGCATACGGACGAGGGATGGCAGCTGAGCACCCAGCCGGCGTCGGTCTGCACGGCCTTATACAGCGGGCAGTCCGGGCTGCAGGGGCCGGGGCACATGAACTTCCGGACGGCGGCCATGGGCGATCCTACGACGGTGCCGTCGGCGCACATGACCGGGCGCTGCTTCGGGTCGGAGAGCGCGTCCATGGCGGCCTGCCTGCGGATGCATACAGGGTCGGCAGGCGAGTCCGAGGTGATCCCGTATATCACATGGGCAGGGCCCACGTTGTCATGGACGCGGCGATCGGTGGCGTCGCTGTCGATATAGAGCATGGGCGCGTCCACGCCGGCCAGGGCCATGTCCGCGCACCAGATGCCGATGGCCGTGGCGACGGCCTCTTTCATGCTGTCCATGGGCGCGTAGACGTTCGCCTGGACGCCCTGGCCGTCGGCAGGATAGATGGCCGGGTCGTTCCACGCCACGGCGGCGCGGTACTTGTCCCCGCATTTCGCGGCTACCATATGGCCGTTCACGGAGGTGGTCTTCTTTTTCTCACTCATCGGGCTTGCCTCCTTTCGGCTTCCGGTTCAGGTCTTTTAGGCTTTGCTGCTCCAGCTTCTCGCTGAAGCCGTTGACCCAGCTCTTGCCGTCCTTGATCTGGGCCAGGGAGAACACCGAGGCGATGCGCTCGTACATGGCGGGTTCCGGGCCCATTCCGGGCCAGTCGAAGAGGCGGCGCAGCTCGGCGCCGGGGTGGTCGGCGCTGTCCAGGTAGTCGAAGAGCGCCTCTTTCATGATGGACTCCAGGAGCTTCCCGGTATAGTCCTTCGACGGGCAGGCGCACTCGTGGGACATGTAGGCCGCAATATGGTCTGCCCAGGCATGGCCCTTCGGGTCCACGTGGACCCTGGGCCAGCCGCAGTTGTTCTTGCAGCACATGATGATGTTGTAGGTCCTCTGTTGCATAGGCTTGGTTCCTTTCTGGGTGATGACTGCGGGTTGAATATTCCGATCCGGAATATCGCATGGGGCTGCGCCGTCAGGCACGGCCGGCATCCAGCTCCCGCACGCAGATCCTGGCGATCTCAGGGCCCAGGAGCTTTCCGGCGCCGTCCAGGTCATTCGCGGCGAGGCGTTCCCTGGCCGCCGTGGAGCTGATATGGCCGATACCGTCCAGTTCCGGGATGACCAGGAAGCGGTCCGCGTATTTTGCCAGCAGCGGGTCCTTCCGGATCATGCGCCCGGCGTCGTCCCGGTCACGGGACATCACGGCGAACCGGAATTCCTGGAGGAACTTCTCGATGTCGTGCCACCTGGGCAGGATTTTTAATTTGTCGGCGCCCAGCAGGAAGCAGTATTCTTTTCCAGGGTCCGCGGCGCGCAGCTTCGTCATGGTCAGGTAGGTATGGCCGCGGCCGTCGTCCCCGTACTCGCAGGTATCGGCCCGCAGGGCGCCCTTGGGCCACGTCATGGCGCGGAGCATCTCCAGCCTGGCGGCTTCGGAGAACACCGGTCCGCCGCCGGCTTTCTTCATCTTACGGGACACATAGGCGTGGCTGGACGGGACGAACACGCCCCAGGCGGCGCCGGCGTGCTCCATGGCGTGGCGCATGAGCTTCTCGTGCGCGACGGTCGGCGGGTTGAAGGATCCGCCGAGCACGATGCATCTGTTGTCGTACATATGGTTTTCCTTTCTGCCATATCCCGCGTCAGGCGCGGGATATGACGAGGCGGGACCAGGCGTTCTGGATCTCGGCCTTGCAGCCTGCGGAGCGGGCCCATCCGGCGGCCTGCTCCACGTTCTCGCAGGTGGCCTTGTCCATGTCGAGGGCCACGGACGCAAGCCCCTGGCGGATCATATCCTGGATGGCCCTCATGACGTCGTCATGGGTCCAGTTGTCGGCGGGCATGTCAGGCCTCCTCCACGATATTGTATCTGATGAAGAACTTCTCCAGCTCCTCGTCGGGCATCTGCGCGATGGCCTCGTCCATGCGGTTGTCGATGGTGTCCTTCTCCTCGACGGGCTGGACCTCGTAGCCCAGGAAGTCCTCGATGGCCCCGTGGCCCTCGGCGAAGAGGCGTGACTTGAGCTTCTCCACGCGGGCCTGGAAGCCGTCGTCTGCCTGCACGTACTTATAGCGGGCCGGGCCCTGCATCACGGCGAAGCTGAGCTCGTCGGCGATCTGGGACTTGCTCTCGAAGCGCTTGACGATATTGCCGTCCGGCCCCACCAGCATGGCGGCATGCTTGCCGTTTCCGATGTTGGCCAGGTCGTTGGCCACCACGAAGTCGGCGCGGGACTTCTCCTGGATGCCTTGGGCCGCTTCCAGGAGTTCTTTTTCAGAAACGCCTTCCAGCAGCTTGAAGCCGACCAGGAGCGTGTCGGGGGAGTGCAGCTTGATCTCGCGGATGACCTTGGGCGTCAGGTCCAGCATGCACATGAGGTTGGGCTCGTAGCTGGAGAGCTTGGTGGAGTCGTTGAGGGCGCACTTGGGGTGGGCCAGGATCTCCAGGATGTCGTCCTCGTCGATGCCCTCGTTCAGGGAGTGCTTCTGGACGAAGTCCATGATCTCCAGGGCGACGTCCTCGGCACGGGCCATGTAGCGGCCTTTATAATCGCCCACGGCCGCGGAATGGATGACGGCGTCGATATGCTCCTCCGGGTTCGCCAGCAGGCAGCGCAGGGTGTTCAGCAGGTCCTGGGTGCTTTCCACCTGGATGTCATGGACCTTGTAGGACTGGCCGTCGGGGACGACGGGGCGGCGGGCCAGCTTCTGGGCGATGTAGTAGATCTTGGCGACGCCCTCGGCGTGGCAGGAATAGCCGTCCTGGCCGCCCAGGAACGCCTCGACGATCCGGGCGCCCAGGCTGCCGGTGGACATGTTGGTGATCTTCATCACGGCGTCCATGCGCTCGTTGGTGGGCCCGGCCGTAATGATAATCGTCTTGCCGGGGTGCTTCGCGGCCGTGCCGGCGGGCATGGCGCCCATGCTGCCGGTGGTATCGGCGATGAAATCCGCGTTCTTCTTGCTGTTCTCCATGGTATGTTCCTCCTATATGATATATATATGGTCTTACCGGCCCGCGTCCTTCCGCAGGCACTGGTCCAGGTGGATCCTCTGGCCGTAAGCCAGGAAGTAGGCGCGGCCTTTCGCCGTGTACCGGATCCGGGAGCGGCGTATCTCCCGGGGCTGCTGGCCCGGCGGGCAGTACCTCCAGGCGGCGCTTTCGCCGCCGGGCAGGATGCCGACCTCGTAGCCGTCGAGCCCGGAGGCGTACACGGTCGTCAGCTCGGCCTTTACGGGTTTCTGTCTTGGCATGGCCCTATCCCTCCGCGTTCTTGAGCACGCGCTCCAGGCGGCGCACCGGCTTCTGGATGCTGTTGCGCCACTGGCGCGCCATCTGGATCGCGGCCTGGCGGCTGCGCAGCATGCGCTCTCCGGGCGCCCATCCCTCGTTGCCGTTCATGACCACGCGGCTGCAGACGGAGGTGTACATAGGGTGGAACCGGAGGTCCGCGAAGGCCGTCGTAGGCGCCGCGCAGTTCGGGTCGTCTTCCGCGTGGCAGAAGTCCACGGAGAGCTCGAAGTCGTCCGTGAGGTGCAGGGTCTGGCGGGTGATGCCGCCGGACAGCTTCCTGGTCCGCCATTCGCGCCCGGTCATCATGCCAGCCCCCTTCCGGACTCTTTCACGGCCTTCGCGAGCTGGCTGGCCAGCATGTAGGCATGGGGGTCCTGGTCCCAGTCCGTGCCGCCGAGGCTGGCGGCGTGGTTCGTAAACTGGTCCGAGAGGCCCGTGACGCGCACGCGTTCGGCGTCCGTGAGGGATGGCCATGCGCGGCCGAAGGCCATCACGTCGTTATAGTCCACGAGGCCCGACATCTGGGCGAAGTCCGCGAGGGCCTGGTCCAGGGCAGGGGGCAGTTCGTTGGTCAATGGGTTCATGGCTGGTACCTCCTTTGTCATGTTGGCGCCCGCTATTTCGAGAGGACCGCGAGGCCGTGGTTGTAAGCTGCGTACCATTCGGCCTGGAAGCCTGCTTCCTGGGACAGCAGCCGCAGCTTCACGCTGCGGGGCACGGACCAGGATCCGTAGGCGCAGCGTTCCAGCGTCTGCATGTCGCAGGCGTCCAGGGTGCCGGCCAGCTTCCCGAAGGCGGTATCGCCCAGCTGCTTCATGGGGTTCTTGACCACGAGCCGCCAGGCATCGAAACGGTCGCCGGTATCCGGCGCGGACTCGACGTCGGGGCCGCCTACCGGTTCGAACCCGTCCAGCCACTTGACGGCGGCTGCGGCAGCACGGCCCCATCCGACGGTCACGGCGTGGGCATGGCGCTGCAGGCCCGGTTCGTAGGGTTTTTCCCGGGCAGGGGCCTGTCCAGGTATCTGGCCGAACAGCCGCACGGAAAGCTCGTGGGCCATGGCGTCGATGTATGCCGACGCGCCTTCGTCCAGCTTCTTGCGGACGTAACGCTGGACCTCGGCCCGGATCGCCTCCTCGGCACAGGTCTCGGTGCGGTTGGTGCCCTCCGGGGCCATGTGGAAGTATCGCTCCACATGCTGGCGGACCATGTGGTCCACGTTGCGGGCCTCGATCCGGGCATCCAGGATCTCGGCGATCCTGTCCCTGTCGTAGCCGGCCTCGTTGGCCAGGTAGTTGGCAATGGACCGGTGGATCCTGTGGTCCCTGGTGCCGGTCAGGATGTCGAAGAGCTGCTCCGCCTGTTCCACGGCGAGCGGGCACCGGTAGGTCAGCAGCTCGATGGCCCTTTTGTATTCATAGCTGTCTTTGTCCATATTCGCCTCCTTGTGATGCGTATGCGCGCTTTTTCGCGCGATGCACGGAGAGGCCCCGGGACATACCGTCCCAGGGCCTCTCTGAGGGAGAAAATCAAATGAAAAAAGTAATTCCGGCTGCGCGCAGAGGGCAGGAGTCGAACCTGCTGCGGTTCCAGGCGCTTATGCATCCTGGCCGGGGAGGCGTCCCATCCCCTCCGCTGGACTGCCGTACGTTCCGGCGGTTTTCTTCGGGTCCGTGCATGCCCTCGCCCTCTGTCCGTCCGCCGTACTTGTTGTCCCGACTGCTCCTTGAGTATAGCACATTCTGGATTAAAAAGCAATAAAAATATTATATTTTATTGCTTTTTAATAATTTTGGAGCAGTTTGGAGAGCAGCGCGCCCAGAGCCGTGCCGCGCCGGTACGCCTCGGCGGCGTCGTCGCCGTCCCAGGCGAGCTCCAGGGCGATGCAGGCGTCGGACACCTGCCGGCGCGCGTCCGGGTCAAGTGCCGGCCAGGCGCGCGTAAGGCGCCCAGCCGGGTCCGCTGGGAAGTCCGGGTAGGTCATGGCGGCGTCGGACAAGGTCGCCATGACGGCCCGGGACGGCGCGTCAGCCACGGACCTCGTCCGCGTTCATGTCCAGCCAGTCCTTCACCATGTCCAGCTTCTCGTTGCCGAAGGTGTAGATGATGCCGTCCAGCTCGATCTCGAAAGTGTCTTCCATGGGAACGTCCTCCTTTTATCGTCTTTATTTGATGGTCCGGTACTTATTTCGTGTCGTCGGGGTCCATGTCCTCGCACAGGCACTGGAAGATGGACTGGATGACGAAGATCGCTTCGCCAAGGTCCTCGTTCAGTCCTTTCAGGCGTTCGGCGCTCCAGGCCTCCCCGCCCGTCTCGATCCTGACCTTCCCGTCCTCGATGTCATCGGACAGGTCCTCCAGGCCGGTGACGGCGCCGGTGAGGCGCTCATAGGTCTCGGCGTCCACATGCCGCTTCACGGCTGTTTTCACGATGGGGTCCGTCATGTCATCCGATTCTCCTTCTCATGATATGATACGGTCACTGCTGCGGGGCGGCTTCCTGGTCGAAGACACCGAACATGCCGTCGCTGCCGGTGATGTACCGGGGCAGCTGGCCGTCCCAGGCATCGATCATGTCCTGCTTCTGGGTCTTGTCGGTGATGCTTCCGGAGACGGCCTTGTTGGCCTCGGCCTTGCCCTCGGCACGGATGCGCTCGGCGTCCGCCTCGCCCTGGGCACGGCGGCGCTCGGCCTCGGCTTCCGCTTCGGCGCGGTCGATGTTGGTCTTGTTCTCGATCTCCTGCTTCTGCTGCTGCTGGATGGCGTTGGACTTCTCCGCGATGGCCTGGTTGTAGCTGTCCTCGAAGTCCATGTTGTTGATGATGACGTTGAGGATGCGGACCTTATTCTCGCCGTATTTCCCGTCGACGGCTTCCTGGAGCGCGGCCTTGGCCAGGGGCTCGATGGTGCCGCGGTCTGTGACGACGTCCGCGGTCAGGGTCCTGGATGCGGACTTCAGGGCGGAGCTGACGATGTCGGCGTCGACCAGCTCCTCCACCCAGTTCTCCACGTTGGCATAGATCCAGGCCGACGCCTCGGGGACGATCTGGTAGGTGACCACGGTGCCCTGCATGTAGACGACGGTCTGCTCGGACGTCTCGGACCATATCTGGTCGTCGATGCGGACGTCCTGCTGCTTGTTGTTCACCAGGGAGATCTTCTGGGCGAAGGGAACCAGATAATTGAATCCCGGCATGCAGGACTCCTGGTCGATGAGCCCGAAGGTCGTCCGGACGCCGGTGTATCCCGTGGGTACGATGGAGAAGCACATGGTCGAGACGAACCCGGCCACGGCCAGGATGCCCAGGACGATGCCGCGGCCGCCCCAGCGGCGCATGCGGCGGCGCTTCTCTTTCTCGGCCTGGACAGGCTCGTAGTCGCCGTAGCCGGAGCGCCTCCGGGAGAACAGGCCGGCGGCCGCCATGATGCAGAGGATGGCCCCGGCCAGGAACAGGAACGAGATGATGCAGATGATAGCTTTCATAGGCTGTTTCCTTTCTTATGTCGTCGATATTGCCGTTCAGGAGTGCATCCGGGTGTTGGCGGCCACCACGTTGCCGGCGGCCCGGACGCCCTTGATGACGTCGGCGGCGGCTACGCCGGACTTGGGGCCGAACAGGCCGGGTCCGATGGCGACGGCGCCTGCTGCGAGGGCCAGCTCGGAGATCTTGTCGAACGCGGGGTCGCCGCTTACGGATCTCTTGGCGTCATAGTGCTCGCGGCTCACGAACAGGACGGCGTTCTTGCCGTCCTTCTTTTCCAGGTTGTAGTAGATGTACATGCGTCCTCCTTGTTTTTTATATGCTGTCAGTTGGGGTCGGCGTCGAGGGCCTCCCGGCATTTCCGGTAGAGGCCGTCGGCATGCCTTTCATGGGCGAAGGTCCCGCGTTCGGCCACATGGAGCAGCAGCCCGCAGGATCGCAGGTCCAGGGGCCCGTCCGGGTAGCAGCCGTCCTCCACGGCGATGCTCACGGAGATGGGCGTGCCCAGCTCCATGGCCTTCAGCACGGCCCGGTTGGCGAAGTGCTGGGCCCACTGGGACTTGCCGCATTTGTACACGCTGGACCAGCAGCGGACGTCCCCGGTGGAGGCGTTGCGCGCCGCGGCGGACACCAGGATGGCGCCGTTGCGCAGGACTTTATGCGCGACCGCCACGTCCTCGTGCCAGCCGGGCTCGTCCATGGGCACGGCCCTGCCGTTCCGGAGGGCGACCTGGGACCCGCCGAACAGGGCCTGACGGACCACATAAGGGTTCCGGAGCCTATGCAGGTTCTCCACCGGGGTCGCGGCCGCCGTGTCGCCTTCGGAATAGTACACGAAGGGCGTGCCGTCCTGGCGGATGGACTTCACCAGGCCCAGCTCGAAGCTGTCCCCGTTCCGGTAGAGCACCAGCTGGCCGGGCTGGAAGTTTTGGTTCTCTCTATTCATTGCCGTCACCTTCTTTTTCTTCATTCAGTATGCCTGCGCTTTCCAGCAGCCGCTTTAACTGGTGGTACAGGCTGACGCAGGGGTCGTACTCGATGCTGCCGGCGTACCCGGGGTATTCGGCCTCCATGGCCTCGTCGTCCACGTATCCGGACGAGATGACTATCGCCGGGCAGGCGAACCGGCGCCTGGCCATCTCGGCAAGGACGTGCTCCCCGGCGCCTGGCTCGACGCGGCCGCCCGCAAGGAACGGCATGCACTTGTCCGTGAGGACGAGGTATGCCGCCGGGTCCTCGCGGACCTGCTCGGCCTCCTTCCAGCACAGCTGGTAGAGCAGCGGGTTGGCGCAGCTGAAGGTACTGACCGCGGCATCGGGGAACAGCCGCTTCGCCGCGGCCCGGATGCTGTCCAGCTTGCTCTCCGAGTCGTCGGCTATGAGTATGTGTCTTATCTTATCCATGGGTCTCGCCTTTCTTGGTCTGTTCCGCAGGTTCGTCAGATGTAGAGCGGGTCGTCGTCAAGGGCCCACAGGGCCTTCTCCACGTCCGCGCCTGGCCCTTCCAGCGGCGGGTACGGCGTGCGGCGGTGGAACCCCTCATGGTCTCGGGCCGACGCCCATTCCTTGCTGCCCGTGAAGGCGTACATGTCCGCCCATCCGGCGGATGCCTCGGCCGGCGCTTTCATGCGGGCCGGGAGCTCCTGGGTGGGCGCCGCGCGGCGCGACAGCTCGGCCTGCCACATCCCGCGGACGAACTTGTAGGCCAGGTCCTGGCTGCGCACGCGGACGCCTCCGGACATGGGCTCGCCGGCGCGCGATGCGGCTGCCGCGCCTTTCGGCATATCCAGGCGGCAGGAAGCCGCGTTCGCATGGAACAGGCCGTCCTCCGCGCACGGCACCAGGCAGGCGTAGAGGACGTACCGGTACAGCCCGTCCGGCTTCTCGATGGAGTAGAGCACGGCCGTACGGGCCTCGCTGCGGGCGATGCCTGATTTCCGCGGGTCCATGAGGATCCAGTACCGGCCAGGGTGCACGGCTCCGGGACGGAGGCTCGCGGCGATGGCGCGGACGTGCGCGAAGACGTCCGTGACTACGGCGCTGCCCGTGCTGTTGGCGTACAGGTTCTCGACAGGGCCGAACTTCGCGGAAAAGGCTATGGCTGTTTCCAGGGTGCAGGGAAGGCCCGTGACGCCTTCCGGCGTGTTCATGGAGAGGTGCACCAGCTTCCCGCCAGTGCACAGGTTGGCGGTCCCGGCGTACCCGTCCTGGTCCAGCTGGATGTCCGTGGACAGGATGCGGGCGCGGTCCGCAGGTTCGATCTTCGGCATTTTCGGTCTCCTATATGGTATGGGTGCTTGTTTCGTGTGTCTGCCGCGCGGCCGTGTCAGACGGCCTCGCAGTGGTCCTGGAGCGCACGGTATAACAGCCGCACGCCGTTCTCGGCGAGCTTGATCTCGACGATGTCGATGCTCCCTGAATTTTCGCGCATCCAGTCGTTGAAGGCGTCCTTCCCGCAGGTCCGGGACGCGTAGAAGCTGGACGCGGCGTCGGCGCTGGGCGCGGTGGCCCGGGGCAGGGCGGGCTCTTTCCTGAAGCCGTCCAGGAACTCGATGAGCTGGATCGGGCCCGGCTGCTGCCTTGTCCGGGGCTGCCCGGGCACGCCACGGTGGAAGTCGCCGGGCCGCACGTGCATGTCCTTGTACCGGAACAGGGCGTCCGAAAGCCCGTCCATGGCGGCCAGGCTGCACCGGCGCAGGGCGTCGATGTTCCTGCGCCATGAGGCCGTCGTATAGTTCAGGCAGAGGGGCTGCCACGGCGCGTCCAGGAACTTCCCGTGGAGGATGTCCTCCACGTCGCCGCTGGCCAGCCCTTCTATCACGGTCTGTATAGCGTCCTTCTCGACGGTGGTGATGGCGCCGCAGCGGTGCGTCTTATGGGCCCATAGCTGCAGGCTCATGTTCTCAGGCATGTCTTCCTCCTGTATATCGTAGTATAACGGGCGCGCCCGCGCCGGCACATGGTGCGTACCGGCACGGGCACATGGTCATTCCCCGCACATGCGCTTCAGTTCGTCCATGGTGATCACGGGGACGCCCAGGTCCTGGGCCTTCTTGAGCTTGGAGCCTGCGTTGGCGCCCGCAACCAGGTAGGAGGTCTTCTTCGAGACGGAACCGGAGGCCTTGCCGCCATGGGCCGCGATGTAGTCCTCGGCGTCGGCACGGCCATAGCCGTCTATGGTCCCGGTGACCACGATGGAGAGGCCGGAGAGCGGGCCGTCGTCGGTACGCGTCTTACCGGGAGCATCGTAGGACAGGGAACGGGTGTTCACGCCGGCCTTCCTGAGGCCCTGGTACAGGTCCCAGGCGTCCTGGCTGTCCCAGAAGTCCCTGATGTCCCGGGCGGTGACCTCGCCGATTCCGTCCATGGCCACGAGCCTGTCGTAGGACATGTTCACAGCGAAGTCCTCGACGTCGGGGCAGGCCTTGGCGATCATCTTCCCGATATGGCGCCCTACGCCGGGGATGCCCAGGGCCTTGATGAAGCGGTCGATGTCGTTGTGCTTTGACTTCTCGACGGACGCGGCGATGCCGGCGGCCTTCTTCTTGCCGAAGCCCTCCAGGGCAGCGATTTCGTCCTGGCGTTCAGGCAGGGAGTAGATATCGACGACGGAGGTGATGAGCTCGGCGTCCCACAGCGCGCCCAGCACGGACGGCCCCAGCCCGCGGATGTCCATCACGTCCTTGGAGCAGAAGAACTCCAGGTAGCGCAGGGCCTGGGCAGGGCAGCCCGCGATGTTGGGGCAGACCATGATGCCGGTGTGCTTCCCGTCTTTATCAATACGCTCGACGGCACTGGCTCCGCAGGCGGGGCAGATGTCGGCCTTATAGGTCTCAGGGGCAGGTTTTACGGTCCCGACGATCTTCGGGATGATCTCGCCGGACTTGATGACTTTGACGACGGCGCCTACGCCCAGATGGTTCTCGTCCAGGTACTTCTGGTTGTGGCAGGTGGCGTTGCTCACGGTGGAGCCGCCGATCTGGACGGGGTCGAACTCGGCCACCGGGGTCAGGACGCCGGTGCGGCCCACCTGGACCTTGATGGCCCTGACCGTCGTCTCTTTCTCCTCGGCAGGGTATTTATAGGCCACGGCGTGGAGCGGGTACTTGCCGGTGGCACCCAGCTTGTCCTGGCGGTCCCGGCTGTCGATCTTGGCCACGGCCCCGTCGATCCAGTAGGCCAGGGTCTCCCGGACGTCATAGATGGACTGGACGGCGTTCAGGAAGTCCGTCTCGTTGTAGGCCATGATGCCGGCCACGGGGGCGAAGCCCAGCGCGTCCAGCAGATGCATGTCGCCCTGCTGGCTGGGGCAGCGTGCCTCCACGTCGAACTTCCGGGCGTAGTCCAGCCGGACCTGCTCGTAGCCGGGGGAGTCCATGATGTGAAAGGCGAAGGCGCGGAGGCCGCGGGCGCGTGTGACCTCGGGGTCGTTGGCGCGCAGGCCGCCGGCGGCGCAGTTGCGCGGGTTGGCGAAGGGTTCCAGTCCCAGCTTCTCCTGCTGCTCGTTGCAGCGCAGGAACGCGTCCACGGGCTGGTACGCCTCGGTCCGCACGTACAGGATGGCGTCGCCGGAGACGCCTTCGACAGGGGCCAGGTGCTCCGGGATCCCCTCGATGGTGCGGGCGTTCTCGGTCACGTCCTCGCCCACGTCGCCGTCGCCGCGGGTGGCGGCCATGTCCAGGCTGCCGTATCTGTAAGTGAGCATGCAGGTGAGGCCGTCGATCTTTTCCTCGATGCGGACGGGACCGCCGCCGGCGTTCCGGTACCAGTCCAGGGCGTCGTCCAGGGTGAACACGTCCCGGAGGGAGAGGAGCTTCTGGGCATGGCGGGTCTTGGCATGGCTGCCGGACAGCGTGCCTGTGCCCACGTGCCCGGTGGGCGTCGTCTCGGCCTTCCAGTCGGGGTGTTCGGCCTCGATGGCGCGGATCTCCTGCATCATGGCGTCATAGTGGGGGTCGGGCATGATGGGGTCGTCGTCGCCGTAGTAGGCCTGGTCGGCCTTTGCGGCGCGTTCCAGCAGGTACCTGTATCTCTCGATGGTCGTTTCGGGCATGTTCAGTCCTCCTTGTCGTCGTGGCCGGCGCCGTCCGTCCCGGATCCCGGCTCGGCGTCGTAGTTTTCCTGTTTCCATCCCGCATGGCGGCAGTCGGCGCATCCCGGTGCGTCCAGGGGCGACGAGCTGATGCAGCAGGGGCACGGGGCCCCGTGGCTCGCCTTGATCCCGCAGGACTCCCAGCCCACGCAGGCGCGCTGCCACTTCTGGCACCAGTTTCCGGACAGGGCCCTGCACTTGAAGCGGCTCTGGGGCCCGGACAGCGGGCGGCGGGGCTCCATGGAGAGCAGGCCGTCCAGGCGCACGATGGCGTCCTTGTGACCGGCGATCTCGTCGAAGATGAAGACCTTTCTCAATCCCCAGGCCGTGTCTTCGTCGTCGGACAGGATCCAGTTATTGATATCATAGGCCTCGTAGCACATGGGGCCCTGGTGCACGGGCTCGAAGGGCATGAAGCAGGCGATGGCCGTGCGGTCCTCGTTATGGAGCAGCCGGCCCTTCACGGGCACGGACGCCGAAATTTTCAGCGCCTCCGGCGGGTCGGTGATGGCGCGCTTGAACACGCCCCATGCGACGTCGCCCGGTTTTTTGGCAGTTATGTCGAAATTGTTTTCCATTTATCCGTCCTTTCTCGTCGAATCTGCACAAGTTATGGGGATTTTTGTATCAACCTCCATGGACATGGATCCGGCAGCCTTCTTTCAACTTGTAGCTGCGGATGCGGTGGGTAGCGCCGGAGATCTCAGGTGCGTACTCCAGCATGTCCCTGCAGCACTCGTAGAACATGAGGGGCAGGAACAGGAAGCCGTACTCCACGCGCTCGAAGAGCTGGTCGAACAGGTTGTCGTGGATGACGCCCTGCCCGGCGTTCTGGGCCGTGACGGCCGTCTTGATGTCCGACAGGTCGAAGAGGCTCTTCACGTCCTTGATCCCGGCCGCGGCCTGGTTCTCCCGCTGGGACTCCAGGTCCATGACGATGGACTCCAGGACGTGCAGGGCGCCGTCGAAATCGGTCAGGTAGCCGTCGAAGTTGCCGTCCTCGTCGATCTCGAAGCCCTGGTCCAGCAGGTACTGGGTCCACTGGTCGTAGCAGATATTGTTTCCGAACAGCTGTTTGCCGTTCACTCTCATACGGAATGCCATATGTCGGTCCTCCTATCGGGGTTTGCCGGCGGGCTGTTCCATCATGAGCCACTGGTGGATCTCGCCGGGGCCCATGTTCCTGGGCATCTTCGCCAGGAAGGCCGCCAGTTCCATGGGCTCCATGCCGTACATCAGCTCGCCGTTGTTGGGTTCCAGGGACGGGTCGGCCTCGTGCCGCGCATTGCTGCATGCCTTGCCCAGGTAGTCCAGGCAGCAGACGCCGGCGATGGGGCAGCGGTCGCAGAGCTTCATGCCCTCGCCTCCTTCACGAACTGCCGCAGGTCGTCGGTGGCGACGTGCATCAGGGACATCAGATAGAACTCGCCGGGGTAGTTGTCCCGGGTGTCGATGTCGGTCTCGATGTCCTCGAGGGTGAAGCGGTGCAGCTTCATGGCGTCCTGGATCTCTGTCTTTGTCTTAGGGTCCATCTGTATGGCTCCTTTCTGGTATCATTATTTGGCGTCGGCCAGCCATGCCGGCACGAGGACGAGCATCACGTCGTCAGGGTCGATGTGCTCCGGGAGCTCGTGGGCTGCCGGGACAAGCCCGGCCTGCTGGGCGGTGTAGAGCGACATGGCCCGTACGGCAGGCTCCATCCGGCCGTCCAGGTCAGGCGGTTCCGGCTGCGGCATCCCGGATATGCGCTGCCACAGGTACGCGGCGAGTTCGTAGGTGTTCATAGGCCCAGGCTGTTCCCAGCCTTCGGACGGGCATGTGCCGACGATACAGGTATCAGGGCCGAGGCTCGTGAGGGCTATGCTCTCGTTACGGGCGTCCGCGAAATGCATGGCGAGGACCAGGATATATTCCAGGTCCGTTTTGCCGCAGGTGATGTCGAAGATCTGGTTATGGTGGAACATGGGTCGTACCTCCTTTCCGGAGAGGCGGGTCATCAGGTCGCGTCCTGATCCGCCCAGGGCTCGACGTCCCCGACGGCGTTGACCAGGCATTTGTGGAACACGGTGACGGGGCGGCTGCCGGGGCTTCCGGACTTGTCGACCCAGACGGACAGGCACCGGAACTTCCGGGTGTAGTCGCGGGCCAGGTCCATGGCACCGGACAGGTCCAGGCACGGGTCCGAGGCGGCGCAGTGCCATGGCGTGGCGTGCTCGTCGTTCTGTATGATGCAGGATACCCAGTACATATGGTCACGGTCCTTTCTTTTCGGATTCTGGCTGCAGCATTAAAAATGGCCCCTGCCGCCACGGGGGCAGCAGGGGCGCCTGCAAAGAAAAGAGAGAAGAAATGAAGGGCCTTTCGGCCCTGGTGGGCCCTCGGGGATTCGAACCCGGGACCACCCGGTTATGAGCCGGGCGCTCTGACCAGCTGAGCTAAGGGCCCGCCTCGCGGCGCGGTTCTCTCTTGATGTAACCATGTGCCGCCCGCCGGGCCGGCGGCAGGCGGCGGCATCCCCGCCGGGCGGACGCGTGCCGCGCAGTGCGCACTGCTGCAGCCGCGTCCCGGGCCATCGCTTCGGGGATACCGGTGTAGGGCCATTCTCATGGCAGGGATAGGTTATCACAAAAACCTACAAAAGTCAATAAAAATATTATTTTTATTTATCGTACCGGTGCCAGGCCGGGACGAATACCAGGATCGTCTCGAAGGTCGACCATTTGTCGGCCACCTCCCAGTAGGGCGGCAGGAGCCCGTGTTCCGAGGCCGACACGATGGACATGGCCCGCAGGCCCTTCTCCGTGCTGCCGTCGGTGTCCGGCGCCGGACCGTAGTCCTGCTTCATGGCCCACTGCCATATGACCCTGGATAGAATCTCCGTGTCGAAGTCGAACTGGAAGTCGGTCCAGCCGCGCCCGGCCGGGACGGGGTCACACCAGGACGGTTCCTTCATGCTGCCGCGGCCGATGGCGTAGACGTCGGGCCACGGCTGGGCGAAGGCGAGGGATACGGGGCCGTCCGCGCGGGTGAACAGCTCAGTGCCTTCGGATATCCCGATGGCGAAGTCGAGGCACTGTTTCAGCTGGTCCTCGGTGACCAGGACGTCGAATATCTGCCTGCTTGAGAACATAGGCATATCCTCCTGTCGTATCTTATTTCGGCGCGATGGCCATGGTGATCCCGTCCCACCGTTCGGAACGGAATTTCAGCGGCCCCACCAGCTTGGTGACGCGGAACTCGCCGTCCTCGTATCTTGTTCCGGGCAGCCAGTCGGCGTCCTCGTCATAAGGCACGCAGCCCGGGTCCGCCTCGGAAGGCTCCTGGTACTTCGGCTTCACGGTGCTCTCGAACTCGATGTGTAGCAGGTGCTCTGCGAGCTTCGGTTCCGGGCCGTAACGGGCCGTCACGGGCACATGGATGGATCCCATGAACTTGTCATAGCCCATGCCCTCGGACATCTCGGCGATGAAGTTGCCCAGGAAGTTACCCAGGCAGAAGGGTATTTTGTTCTCGCGCAGGAAGTCCGCGACGGCCGGATCGTGGGTCGCGTCCACGAGCCATCCGCGGAAGGCCAGCTGCTTCCCGCCGGCGCTCCCGTACCAGGGGAACTTGTACTTGGCGACGGGCGGGGCGGGGGCCGTATCGGCCCTGGCGAAGTTCCTCGCGAAGTCGTCGAAGCCGGGCATGGTTTTCTGGGCCTGGTCCAGGAACTCCTGGACGCCGGGCGCGCGCCCGTCATGGTCAGCCATGGTTCACCCCTCCTTCCGGTTTCTGCTTCTGGTAGATGCCCCTGAAGCCCATGCGGCTTCCGCATTTGGGGCAGAAGGGCCATTTCACTCCGGTATAGTCGTCGCTGGACGAGCCCTGTTCCACGGCCTTGTAGTTCTCGACCGTGAAGCCGCAGCAGGAGCAGCGGGCCCACAGGTGGTCGTTCTTCTCTTCCTGGCTGGTCCAGTACGCGGTCGGCGCAGGCTTCGGGTCATTGTCGTCATGGACGCTCAGGAGCCGGCGGTCGATGTTCCGTACGGACACGCGGACGCCGCAGCGGGCGCACTTGTCCGTGGATACGCACAGGCCGCGGCCCGTGCCGGATATGCGGAACACGGCGTCCTTCGGGATGTCCACGTCCACCATGGTGGTGCGCAGCATGGAATCCATGGCGCGGTCCAGGGACGCCACGCGTCCGATGAGTTCTGAATCCTTCAGGTTCTTGGGTATGGGCATCTAACCGTCCTCCTCTCGTGACATGGTTCCGGGCCTCTGGCCCATCCGGCTGCCGCAGGTTGGGCAGAAGGGCCACCAGGCGCCTTCCGGCATGGGCCCGCCGCAGCTGGAGCAGCGCCGGCCCTCCCCGCACGCCGTCCAGAAGGCGGCCGGCGCGGGGCGTGGCGCCTCCGGGTCGTCCTCCTGCTTCACATGGGCACGCCGGACGTCGGTAACATAAACCGATACGCCGCAGCGGGGGCAGGGCTTCTTCTCTAAGTTGAACCCGCGGCCCACGCTGGCCACGGACATTTTTGTGCCGGACGGGATCCTCGCGCGGACCGGGCCGGTGTCAAGGTCCGTGTCGATGAACTGGGCGAGGACGACGCGTTTCCCCACCAGGTCCCGCATCAGGACCGGTTTCTTCTTGGGCATATGCATGCCTCCTTTCGCATGGGCCTAATCAGGGTCGTACGGATAAGGCACGGGCTTCGGGCAGCTGGCGGGCCAGGGGAACTCCGGGTCCGTGATGTTGGCCTTCTCGTAGCATTCGCTGGGCAGGTTGTCCGGCCCGTCCTCGAAACGGTTCCCGTTCTCGCAGATGTCCCAGGCGCGCGACCAGGCACGGGTGTACGCGTTGTCTTCTTCATACACCGCGTCGCGCATGGCCAGGCGGTCGATCTCGCTGTCGGGCATGCCGGGCAGGAGCTTCCGGATCTCGGCCCAGAGCTCCTGCCGGTTATGGTCCGAGCGGGCGCAGTAGTTCTCGCAGAGCGAGATGTCCATGCTGCGCAGGGCGTGCATGGGGATGTTCACGGGTTTCGTCACGGTTGTCTTTATGGTGCGTGGCATGTGGTATGTCTCCTATAGTGCTGGTTTACGGGCTGCTTCGCCGTGCTCCCGGCCTTATCCTATGATATGCCGATCCGGCCCGTTACAGGCCGAAGTTCTTCGCGGCCAGCTCCTTCTTCTGGACGTCCCACTCGTCCTCCTTCATGAGCAGCTCCTGGAGCATGCAGATGCACTGGGCCGTGTCGTCGTAGAATCTGACGCGGGGGAGGATGTTCTTCATCACGCCCTGCCCCCAGGCCGACTGGTTCCAGGGCTTTTTTCTCATGAGGACATGCTGGGCGCCGGATTTCACGGCGTTCTTCGGCGAGTCGTCGATGAGGCAGAAGATGTCGTCCGGGAAGATCTTCTCATGGGTGTCGGCCATGTCGACCACGGGCATGTGGAGGCTGAACCGGTTCAGGTCCGGGCCGAAGAAATCTTTCAAATTGCACAGCTTGTCGTTCCGGGCCGTCTGGGACGTATTGTTGGACGCGATCCAGGGCTCGATCCGGCTGTCGTGGGCAAGCGTGGCGAAGAGCCGGGCGTCCGGGTAGAAGTCCATGTGGACGTGCAGCCACGGCGTCTGGTACGCCTCGTAGAGCCGTTTCTTCGCGGCGTCGTCCAGCATGTAGTTGTCAGGGGCGAAGAAGGTCACGATATCGTTGAAATCCACGTTGGCCAGCCAGGCCACGTGCTCGTTCAGGGGCCACATGACGTCGTCCACGTCCAGGACGACGCGCTTCTTCGGCATGCCGCCCTCGGAGAAGAGGGACAGGGCATGCTTCACGGGCCCGTTGGGCAGCATGCTCAGCTCGTCCAGAAGGTCGGACCGCTGTTTATCAGAGAATCCGAGGCGTTCGGCCGCCTCGGCCGCGATCTTCACGCTGTTCATGTTGGGGTATTTTTTATCATCCATACAGGTACTCCTTTGGCAGTTTGTGTTTGCTCGTGCATATCCGGTACCAGGCGTCCGCGGCGGTATGGTTCAGGCCGGTATGCTCGCCGTCGATCTTGACGTCCCAGAACCAGTCCTGCCGCGTGAACAGTTCGAGCCACGGAGGCGGGTCGGTCATGAGGCGCCGGAACATGATGGCGCACATGCGTTCGTGCATCGCGTCCGGGCTGAGCACGTAGTCCTTTCCGTCATAGGATACGTGCCAGTAATCCCCGACCTTGGAGATGCGCGACATATCGAACTTCTGCAGCGTTTCCTGCGACCAGCCTGTCAGGATGCCCTCAAGGGGCATGCCTTTCTTCAGCATCCGGTCGTAATGCGATTTCGTTATGAACCAGTATTGCCGCATGTCCTGCGGATACTTGAACTTATGGCCTTTGTGGTCCATGGCATGCCACCAGCGGAGCGCCTCCTCGAGGGATTTCCCCTGCCGGATCCGGTTCCGGTATTCTTCCGGGTCGACGCGGTAGCATTGGCACATTTTCTTGACGGACGGCCATTCAATGCCGAGATGGTCCACGCAGGGCCTCGCGCCGTGGATGTTCGGCATTTTTTCGGCTTCTTCGCGGGTCATCCCTTTCGCCATGCGGTACGAGATCGTCCGTTTCGACACGCTTGCTTTGGGCTGCGTGCCGTCCATGCATGGCTCCGGCCGGATGCCGCCTTTCCCGCCTTGCCCAGGCGACAGGATCCGTTCGATGTCCCATCCGCGTTTCATGCGGGCGCGCACGGTTACGGGTTCCAGGCCGTATGCCCTGGCCATTGCGCCGATGCTTTGGTATTCGTTTCCGAGGTGGTCCATGCAGGGGACCGGGTCAGGCCGTGGCATACAGCGTCCCCTCGAAATCGGCCGCGGCGTCCAGGCTGTTTTCAGTGAGCCACGCCTGCAGCTTCTCCGTGTCGCTGCCTGCGGCAAGGGCCTCGTATTCCCCGATGAGCCCGGCGGATTTCTGTTTCTCGGCCTCGGTCTTTTCGATGGTCTTGGGGTCGGCGTAGCGCTTCCACTCCCGGCTCTCCAGCTTGGAGCAGGCGTCCAGGTACTCCCGGTAGACGCGGCCGGTGCGGGCCCTTCCGTCGGCTTTCGCTCTTTTCAACAGGCCCCTCTTCCAGTTGATCACGTCCTGGTAGCCCACGAAGGCCTCGAACTTGAGCAGGTAGTCCTCGCCGTCCCGGATGGAAGAGAACTTGCAGATCCGGGAGCCGGGGAAGGCCGCGGCGAAGACCTCGCGGATGTACCGGCGGTTCCCGTCCGTGTCCAGGAGCTCCATCCGGGTGCCATCCACGCGCGCGTCGATGGAAGCCTGGTCCAGCAGCGGCACGTAGTCCGAGACGGCGAACTTGAGCTCCTTGTCCCCGTGGTAGCCGAAGACGCGGGACTGCGCGGACTTCTCCAGGGAGAGCTCGTCGGAGAAATCGGCGGTGATGCCGTGGGGCCCGTACTGGCAGGACGCGTAGTCGAAGCCGGACAGGGCGTACCAGGACTCGAAGGCGTTGCACACGGCTTTGTAGCCTTCGATGGCGGCCTCCGGCGGGACGGCCTCGCCCATGGACTGCTCCAGGTCCCGGATCCGCCCGTTGGCCTCCCGGAGCATGGCGGTCACCTCGTTGAGCTTCCCGTCCAGGTGGGCCGGTGCGCCCAGCATCTGGGCCAGGTCGTCGTAGTTGTAGCGGGCCAGGGACAGGTGGGTGTCCACGGATGACGGCGAGCATGTCCCCATCATGAGCAGCTCTTTCAGGAACAGCATGTGGGACAGGAACTCGTCGATCTTTTTCGCGGCAGCTGCCGCCTGTTCGGCGCTGGCCCCGATCTGTGGGTTCTCCGGGAACTTCTTATCGTCTTTGCACATGGCATCCTCCCATCCGGGGCGCCTCCTGGAACCCGGAGAACTTCCAGCCCCTGTTCGTTTTCGTGAAGACCGCATCCAGCGGGCTGCGGCAGAACTGGCAGCCCCAGCGTTTCCGGGACGGGTCCGCGCCTTCCCGCGTATCGGGATAGGGCCTCTTCGTGATATGGTTCCCGCATACGGGGCATGTGTACCGATCGTCCATAGCATCCTCCTATTTCTGGGCGCGCGGCGGCGCCGTTCTTATTATCGTCCTGAAAGCCAATGCCCGTACGCCCTGTGGCCGGGGCAGGGCTGTTCTTATGTCCGCGGCGCCGCGGCGCGGCGTTCCGTCACGGGGACTGTTGCGGGGTGGCCCGGATGTCCGTGCCGGCGGGTGCCGGCCCTGCGTCCTTTCCCGGCGCGTGCCTGCTGAGCACATGGCCCAGCCATGCGCCGCGGGGGTCGCCCGTATACTCGATGCCGGCACGCTCCAGGGCACGCCTGCAGAGGAGCGTATGCATCCCGGGGCCGGTGAGCATGAAGGTCTCGCCGTTTTCCCCTTCCACCAGGAAGCAGTCGCCGTATGTGCCGATGATCCGGACGCCCTCCCGCTCCTTGCGGCAGGCTTTGGTCCAGGCCTTGTCATAGCCCATGGTGCCGTCGCGGCATATCTTGATGGCGCTGTTGGAGCAGAACCAGTATTCGCCCATGGTCTGCACGCTGGGGAACCGGTTGCCCAGGGAGTCCGTGCAGGGCTGCAGGTTCCGGTCGTCCCGCTCCAGGGCGTCCTTCAGGGACATGCCCTGGCGCAGGCGCCGGCAGAAGGTGGAATTGGACACGTTCCAGTGCCGGAGCATCTCCGCCTGGCTCTTGAAGGTGTTCCCGAGGTGGTCCGTGCGGGAGTTCCCTACGGGCGTGGTCAGGGCCTGCTCGAGGGTCATGCCGGCAGCGATCCTATGGTAGTAGGCGTAGGGCTTGAGCCCCCATTTCCGGCACATGGCGCTGATGCTGGGGAACGCCTGCCCGGTATGGTCCCTGCAGGGCTGGTTGTTGGCCATGTCCTGTTCGGCGAGGGCCTTGTCCAGGGGCATCCCGTCCCGGATGCGGCCGGCCAGGGTCATCCGGTTGATGCCGTATGCCTTGGCGAGGGTGCGCATGGACGAGTATTCCTTCCCGTTATGGTCGTAGCAGGGCTTCCTGGTCCGCGACGGGGCGGTGAGCGCCTGGGCAAGGGGCATGTCCTGCTTCTCCACGCGGTGCTTCAGGGTGGCGAGGCATACGCCCCAGTGGCAGGCCATTTCTTTGGTTGTCTTGAATGTGCGGCCTTCATGGTCCTCATAAAGGCCGGCTTCGTTCTTTTCGAGCCGCATGTGTGTGCTTCTCCTATTTGCTGTTCATGGCTGCTTCGTACCGGCGGCGCTCGTCCTTGCCCATGAGGGTGATCTTGGGCTTCGGCAGGTACTTGGACAATACGGCCATCCGCCAGGCGCCCTGGGCGTTCATGATCGCGCCGGGGCCTGCCGCCCCGCCTTCGATCCGGTACCATCCGTGCTGTATCTCCCGGCAGGACATGGCTCCCGTGCCGTCGGCCATGTACTGGTTCAGGGCGGCACGGCACAGCAGCGCGTGGACGCCCTCCTGGGACAGCATGTAGCTCCGGCCCTGGTATCTGCAGAGGAAGAAGGCGCCGTGCTTCGACGGGATCTCCACGCCGCACTGGGGCGACCGTCGGATGTACCGTGCCGTCAGGGCTTGCTGCAGGGGCATGCCGCCGCGGACGGTCCGGGCGTGGTAGCAGCCGGCATGGACGTGCCAGTATTCCAGCATGGCCTGGAGGCATGGGAACTGGTTTCCCAGATGGTCGCTGCACCGGACATGGTGCAGGTCATGGGGCGAGAGGGCCTGCTCCAGGCTGGCGCCATGGGCAAGCCGGTGCTTGTACGTCGCGTAGGTCACATTGTAGGCCTTCAGCATGTCCCGCAGGCACCGGTATTTATTGCCCAGATGGTCCACGGCCTCGGCGTAGTTGCTCTCGTTGCCAGGGTGCTCCAGGACCTCCCGGAGCGTCCACCCCAGTTCCAGGCGTGCCCGCAGGGTGGTCTTCGTGACGCCCCAGGCCTTGCACATGGCGTTGATGGACGGGTATTCCGTGCCGGTATGGTCCTTGGGGTGCCTGGGCCGGGGCGTCGCCTGCGTCAGCGCGTCGGCGATGCCCAGGCCGTTGCGGATGTTCTGCATGTACTGGGCCTTTGAGATGTTCCATGCCGCGCACATGGCGTCCAGGTTCCGGTAGTTCTTTCCCGTATGGTCGGTTATGTCCCTGGCCTGGCTCTTGCGGACGCGTGTCTCCGGGTCCAGGCACTGCGCCAGGGTTTTCCCGGCCTTCCGGCGGCTGAAGAAGACGTTCCTGGGCACGTGCCAATGGTCGCACATGGCCTTTATGGACGGGAACCGGTTGCCCAGGTGGTCCGTGCAGGCGTGGGCGCCGGCCAGGTCCGGGTCGCCTACCGGCGTTTCCAGCGTGTCGCGCAGGTCCCACCGGCGCTGCAGGTGGCGGTACTTCCAGAGGGACATGCTGATCCCGTAGTACCGGATCATTTCTGCAAGGCTGCGCCACTGGGTGCCGGTATGGTCCGTGCAGGGCTGTTCCGGCCCATGCATGATGGGCGCGGTCAGCGCCTGCTCAAGTTCCATGCCGCGGCGCAGGCGGCCGGTGAGCGTGCAGGTCGTAAGGCCCCAGGCCCGCGCCATCTCGGACATGGACTTGAACTTGGTGCCGGTATGGTCGGTACATGGCGTGCCGGCGCGGGATCCTGGGCCCCGGCCGGCCATGTCAGCCAGCCCCCTTCGGGATGATCCGGCCGAGGATCTTCACGGGGATCTGGTGGCCGGCTGCCCGTGCCGCGAGGGCGCGGTGCCGCCCGTTGGTCTGGAACCAGAGGAAGCCGGGCCCTTCGTAGGCGGAGAGGGCGTTGACGTTCCCCATGTCGAAGTAGATCTCGGCGCATTCCCGCAGCTGCTCGTCCTGCTTGACCTGGCCAAGCGTCGCGCCGCCGTAGAGCTTCTCCCGGACTTCCGGGATATGCTCCGCGATTCTGACGAACGAGTCCATGGTCCCGAAGCGCTTGTGCTGGCCCCAGAAGGACTCCGGATCCTCGATGTCGTGTTCCGACAGGCGGATGTCCTCGATCGTCGCAGGGTCCACGTATTTCACGGCCGGCTTCTTGCTGGTCTTGATCTCATAGGCGTCCATGTCCTCGGCGAACTTCTTATAGGCTTCGAAGCCGTCGCCGGCGACCACGTAGGCGCCTTTGCACAGCGGCGCCGGCTTTATCCCGAATCCCGAGAATGTCCCGGCTTCCGGGCCGTCCTTCTGGGGTTCTTTTTCCAGGGTATCGTAAAGGTCCATGCTGATCCCTCCGTTTTATTCTTTTTCTGCCGTGCCCTCGTAGCTGGCCGGGTCTTTTTCATCGTACTCGTCAAGTTCCGAGAGCGCGTCGCAGTCCAGGTTCACGGCGCCGTTCCCGGGCGCGTAATGGACGTAGAAACGGTCCACGCCACAGACATGGATCCGGTCCGTGCCTCTGAATTTATTCTTCAGCCAGGCGCACAGGTCGTCCACCGTGGTGTCGGCGAAGCAGGTCCATGATGCCGGGTCGTAGGGGAAGCAGGCGTCGGACGGCTTTTCCGACGGCATGAGCCACCGGGTGATGTCGCCGCCTATGTCCACGAGGCGGAGCAGGCCGTTTTCATCCGGGGCTGACAGCTTCACCAGGAGGAATTCCCCGAACATGGCGTCGACCACGTTGCCATGGGCGTCGGTGATGTACGTCGTGACGGGGAGGCCGGCCTCCCGGGCATGGTTCTGGCAGATGGCCATATTGCCGTCCGCGTCGGGCTCCGTGGTGACGGGGTCAGGCACGTACCGGGCGATGCCGTCCAGCGTCGCGGGCAGCTCTATGACGGAACGCATGCCGGAGGCGTCCGTATAGACGGCCTTCACGGTCGTATCGGGGTCCGTGACGATGGCGCCCCTGCAGTGCTTCCGGACCCAGCGCCGGCTGTCTTCTTCCGTGAGGCAGGCGTACTGGCTGCCGGGCAGGTATTCGTTGCCCTTGGAGCATATCAGGGTGCCGGAGGCCGTCGCCTTGATGCCGTCTATGGCGTTGTCCTGGCGGCATATCTCCGCGATGTCGGGCCCGGTGCCGTTGTCGCGGACGTGGGCCCACCAGAGCGGGTCGCCGATGTTGAATGTGGTCTTGATCTCCATATGGTCACTCCTTTCGAGGGATTTGCGGTGTATCCACGGGCGCTTTTCAGATATTCCGGTACAGGTTCGCGGCGAAATACTGCCGGTACTGGGAGTATTTGGCGTCCTGGCCGATCAGGAACTGGACCACGTCCTTGTTGGGCATGATCTTGTCGGGGGTGATGCGGCGGCCGTACCCGTCGGGCTGTACGTAGATCTTGGACAGCTCGCGGCAGCGGGACATCGCCACGTAGAGCTGGCCGGGCATGAAGATCTCCGGCACCAGGTTCATCTGGTCGTAGGTCTGGCCCTGGCTCTTGTGGATGGTGACCGCATAGCCGATCTTGAACGGGTACTGCGTGACGGTGCCGATCTCCCTGGGCTGCACGGAGCCGCCGGAGACCGCGTATTCATAAAAGGGCAGCTTCACGGGGCTGACGGTCACCCGCTTGCCGTTGTCCAGGTCGATCTTCACCCAGCCGCGGCCCAGGCCCACGATGGTGCCCAGGGACCCGTTGTCGTAAGGGCTGAACTTGTTGCCCAGCTCCCGCATGCACATGACCACGCGGGCGCCGTTCTTGTAGATCAGGTTCTCCACGAAGTTGGTCTGCTTGATGTTGGCCTTTCCGGTGACGATGGCCATGTTGGTGCTGGCCTGGCCGGGCAGGCTGTAGATGCCCCGGGCGTTCTTCTCGGCGGCCGTGTTGTTGTAGCCGCACAGCCAGATGCCGTCTTTGAGCGGCGCCGGGGCGCAGTTCTGGTTCAGGAAGTCCACGTCAGTCCCGATGCCGATGCGCAGGTTGTCCAGGGCGCGGCAGAACCGGGAGTCGGACTGGCGCATGGGCTGGGTCAGCAGGATGGGCTGGAAGTTCATGTCGGTCCACCAGTGGGAGTTGTAGCAGCAGCCGTTGCCGATGTCCTTCCCGGTGAGCTGGGCGTACAGGTTCCTGTCGGTCTCCGTCACCACGGGCATCAGCTGCCCGAAGTCGCCGCAGACGACCACCTGCATGGGCGGCTGCCCGTTCTTGGCCCGCACGCCGTTGGCGAACTGGACCTGGGCCATGGCGTTGTCGAAGATGTCGATCCGGGCCATGCTGATCTCGTCGATGAAGAGGACGTCGGCATGGACCAGGATCTTGTAGATGTTGGCGTACTGGCTGCCCTCGAACTTCTCGGTCAGCACGGTGAGCGGCAGCTTGAACATGCGGTGCATGGTGACGCCGCCGATCCGGGTGGCCGCGACGCCCGTAGGCGCGCATTTGAGCATGGTGAGCCCGTTGAGCTGGCAGAACTCGTAATAGGCGTCCACCAGGTAGGACTTGCCGGTGCCGGCGTTGCCGGTCAGGAAATAGTTCACGTTGGAATCGCAGCCGTAGACCAGCATCTGGAAGGTCATCTTCTGGTCGTCGTTCAGGGTCGCGTATATGTCCGGGTATCTGTATTGCTTCATGCCTTATCCTCCAATCTCGTTCCAGCGCTCATGGCGCATGCGGCGGCTGTGCCGTCCCTATCATTCTTCGTCGTCGCCGTCCTCGCCGGCCATGTATGCGGCGCACTTGCCGGTATAGGGGCATTCGCCGCAGTCGCCGTCGCAGTCTTTGTTACGGGGCTCGAAGCCGTAGCCCTCCGCCCATTCGGCTTCCTCGTCGCCTACGTAGCTTTCGCCGAAGGCCTCGGTATACCGGATGGCCGGCTCGTCCACGCACTTCCAGTGCACGGGGATCCCGCCGTCTTCTTTCTCTAACCTCATGACGCCGAACCGGGCCAGCATCTCGTCGGGGATCCGTTTCCAGACATCCATCCAGCTGAACGGCTCGTACTCGCAGCCCTCGGATTCGATGTCATGGTTGTCGCTGTTCCCGTAGAACGCCTTCTTTCCGGCGTCCGTCCCCAGGTAGTCCTTGGCGGCGGCGCGCACGGCGTCCTCCAGGTCAATGCCGTCGTCCACGAGGAACTGGAGCAGGTGGGGCGCGTCCTCGTCCTTGGGCTCGTGGTACCAGGTCCTGTTTATGGTCAGGTCCGTGAGCTCCCAGCGGACCATGACAAGCTCCACGTGCTTGCCGGCCGGCGCCTCGAAGGGTTTTTCCGCTGCGTTGTTCGTTTTATTGTTATTCATATCGGAATCGTCTCCATATTTTCCTCGGCGCATGGCGCCGGCGATATGCTTATTCTTGTTACCGGTAGTACCGGCGGGGAGTTTCCTCCCCCGCGCGGCCTATACGGGGCCGTCTTTGCGTTCCAGTCACGGGTCCATGCCCTTCCGCGCGTCCGCGGGGGCATTTCTCACCGCCAAGCCTGGCCGTTCACGCTCCAGGCGTTAGGTCGCTTCATTCTAGGGCCAAGAGGCCGCCATGAACGGATTTATAGTCCGCCGTCTGATCGCCTGGCCGTCCACGCGGCGCCGCGTGCGCTGGCTTCGGGAAGACGCAATCTTCTTTGGCGTCCCTGGCGCGATACCTGGCAGGGATGGTACGGCTCTGAGCACAAGCTGCCAGAAGTTCGTTTGGTGCGTTTTGTTTTTATTTTCTCCTATGGGCCGCGCGTCCGCGCCCGATATTTACGATATTCAGTTTTTAATCTCCGTAAGGGCTGGCCATGGACCAGTCCCAGTAGTCGCCGGTGTCGGCGAATTCTTTCCGGAAGTAGTTGTCCGTCCCGTCTCCCGTGAAGTATACGTATTCTTTGGGCAGGACGCGGCCGGCATCGCCGTCGCCTGCTTTTTCGGCATGGTAGCGGGAAAGGACGTCTTCGGCGAGGGCGAGCAGTCCGGGGTCCACCGGGTGGCTTTCGTCGTAGCCGAAAAACTGGGAGGGCTGTGTGATGACGGTGATAAGGTCGTCGGACCAGCGCGGGTCATCGACGCGGTTCAGGGCGCACCATGCGGATCCGGCCTGCGACGTGGTGCCGCAGCCGCGGCATTCGCCCCAGAGCATCTTGGCCAGGGTCACGGCTTCCAGCTCGGTATAGGGCTGCGGGGCGCTTTCGGCCTCGAAGCTGTCCGCGAGGGGCACGGGCTCGTCCTCCAGGACGATGAACGCAGGCTCGCCGAGCTCGCAGCACTCGCCGCATATGCAGTCCTCGGCATGGGGCATGGCCGCGCGGGCGTTCCCTGCGAAGCATATGCTGTAGGTGGCGATGAACGCCATTACCATGGCCGACAGGCCAAATATCCTCTGGCGCATGATCCGGATCCTTCTCTGTCTGCGGGCGCGCGCCCGTCTGTTCGCATTCGTCATAATTATCCTCCGTTGTTGGGGCACGGCGAGCCGTGCATGTGTGATGGATGATCCTTGTGTTATTTTATTTATCCCTGTCAGGCCTCGAGCCCTTCCGGCAGAGCGTTCCTCCGTACGGCCATGGGCTTCCCGCACATGGGGCAGTACCGGTACTTCACGCCGGTGAATTCCGTGCTGGCCCATCCGGTCTCCACGGCCCTCACGGGCTCGACGGTGAAGCCGCAGGCGGAGCACCGGGCCTTCGTGACCGGGCCGGACGTGTCAGGCTCCCAGAAGGCGTTCTGCGGGGCCTGACGGTTCCGTTTCTTGTTCTTTTTCGGCATGTGTCTGTTCTCCTATTCTCATGCTGGCGTCATGCGAGGGTGTCGTACAGGTCCGGCGGGACGGCCACCCAGAACCGGTCGTCCAGGATGCCTGCGATGGCGGGGCGCACCTGGGAGGCGTAGTCAAGGCCGCCGTTGCTGCAGCCTGGCATGGGCATGTAGACGGTCTTCAGGTTATTCGCGTCAGCGACCTTCATGAGCTCGGCTGCGGACGCACGGATCAGCCGGATGTCGGACTTCTCCCTCCAGTCGTGCTTGGTGGGGAAACTGACGGCGAATATGGTGGGCGATAATCCGGCAAGGCTGCGGTTCCTGTCCTCGTGGGAGCCGAGGAAGTAGGCGTGGTTCCCGTATTTCTTGAGCAGCCGGCCCAGCATGGCGTCGATGCCGTCGAAATTGTCCCTGGCGTACTTCGCGATGCCGGCCCCCATGACGGCTTTGCCGTCGGATTTCACCAGGCCGTTGGTGGTCACGGCGTAGGCGGCCGGCGCGTTCGGCGCGTTGCCCAGCAGGAACAGGTTCCCGCCGTAGCGTATCTCTTTCATGTCTTCCTCCTTTTTGGGTCCCCCGGGGCGCCGTCTGGCACGGAGATCCCGAAATTCGTCTCGGCGTTCAGTTCGATCAGGCGCCAGTAGTTCAGGATCACGGGATGGCCGTCGAACTGGACCAGGTACCAGGGATGCCCCAGGGCGCGTATTACCTGGATGCGGCGGTTCTCGGTGGCGAGGGGGCGGAACGCCTGGTCCTGGTGCCACGCTTCCAGCACCTTCTCGAAATGTACGACGGCTTTCCCGTCCGTTGATGATACCAGGAACCATGGGAAGTTTATGCAGCGGATGACGCGCAGGCTGTCCAGCCGCCGGTTCGTCCAGTATTTTGCCGCGAGCTTCGGTACGGCCGCCGCCGTGTCCTTGACGGACTGGAGCGTATAGCCCGGGAACCCCAGGTAGTTGGCCATGTCTTTTGCCGTCGGGTACTCCCGACCCATGTGGTCGGTGCTTGGGCGGGCATTCACGGTGAACGGCTCCGTCAGAGCCCGTTCCAGTGTCCATCCCAGGTCCAGCCGGCTCTGCACGCAGTGCCTGGTCTTGCCCCAGGCGGCGCACATGGCAGCCTTCGAAGCATATGCCTTCCCGGTGTGGTCCGTGCACGGGATGGATTCCGGCACGCCGGCCATCTTCTTCTTTCCGGTCAGGGCGGACTGGACGTCCCAGCCCCGCTTCATGCGCTCCCGGTAGGTGGACAGGCCGATCTTCCAGTGCCGGCACATGTGGCTCACGGACGGGAACTCCTGTCCCAGGTGGTCCGTTACCGTCACGGCGTTGGGTGGCAGCTCGTTGACAGGGGTAGTCAGGATTTTCTCCAACGGCCACTTGCAGATGCGCTTCCGGGACCAGTAGATTTTCTCGGTGATCCCGTAAGCCTCGGCGAGCTCCCGGACGCAGCCGTACCAGTTCCCCAGGTGGTCCTGTATGGGCTTCTGTCGGTTTACTTTCGGGTGGTTCCCCTTATGGTCCACGGACAGGGCCTGTTCCAGCGTCCAGCCACGGCCCATGCGGTTGCGGACCGTGGACGGCGCCTGGCCGTATGCGGCGCACATCTCAGGGAACGAGGGGTACGCGTTCCCGGCATGGTCCGTGCATGGCTTCTTTCTTCCTATGGGTACGCGCCTCCCTTCCTGTTTTTCCATGGTTTCGGGCCGGATGGCGTCTCCGGGCATTGTTTTGTACAGGGCGCCCCGGCGCGGAGCGGCGGGGCGCCTGCTGCCTATGGAAAAGAATATGCCTCCGCGGCACGCGTTTATTACGGCACGGGCGTGGCGGGCATGGCCCCCAGTGCCTGGGCGAGGCTCTCCCCGCGTTTCAGCCGCGCGGTGAACGTGCCGTAACGGACGCCGTAGGCGGCGCACATGGCCTTGATGCTGGGGTAGGGCTCCCCTGCAGGGCCCTTGCAGGGCTTGGAACGGTCCTTGGTCTGCGTCTGGCTGGGCGGGAAGGTGAGCGCCGATTTCAGGTCCCAGCCGTGCAGGATCCGGTAATAATACGTGGACCGGGGGATGCCGTGGGCGGCGCACATTGTACCGATGTCAGGGAAAGGCGTCCCCAGGTGGTCGGTACACTGCTTCGGGGCCGTGTCCACGTCGCCGCATGGCGTCTCCAGGGCCTGTTTCATGTCCCACCCGCGCAGCCGCCGGTCCAGGTAGGTCTGGGACAGGATGCCCCAGTCACGGCACATGGCCGCTACGGACGGGTACTGGCGGCCCTTATGGTCCGTCACGGGCATGCAGCCCTTGGCCCGCCGTGGGGTGACGGACTGCCCCTTGGGCGTGGTCAGTGCCTGTTCCAGCGTCCAGCCCTTGGAGACCCGGTCGTCGAAGGTGCCTGGCTGTATCCCGTAGGCTCTGCACATGGCGGTACGGGACGGGTATTCGGTTCCGTTATGGTCTTTCGTCATCTTGTTTCTTATCCCTCCTGCTGTTCGGTCTGTTCCCGGCCCGAAGCGAGTACGGTCCTGATATGGACGACGACCTCGAGGCCCGTGTCCGCGTCTACGGCCTTGAACCATGGGAACCGGATGGGTTCCAGGCGCCCGTAGCGGCCGCAGTCTTTCCCGGACCACCATGTGCATACGGCCCGGGCGGCCAGTTCCGGCGTTCCGAGCTTGGACGCGTGGCCGTAGAAGTCCGGCAGGCCGTAATCCCGGCACATGGCGTTCCAGTTCCGGTATTTCTCGCCGCAGGGGCCTTCCGGCTGCGGCGTCCTTCTCCTATGGGGCGTGGTGAGGGCCTGCTCCAGCGGGATCCCGCAGCGCCGCCGGCTCTGGAACGTGGATACCGGCAGGCCGTAATGCATGCACATGGCTTTCTGGGAACGGAACACGCGGCCGGCGTGGTCCTGGATGGCGGCCACCGGCCCGCCTTTCCGCGTCGGTCCGGTCAGGGCCTGTTCCAGGGACAGCCCCCGTTTCAGCCTGTTGTGGAACGTGGACTGCTTGACGCCGTAATGGCTGCACATGGCCTGTATGGACGGGAACTCGTTGCCTTCGTGGTCGCGCGCCGTCCCCTTGTGGGCGCGGTTGTAGCCGTTGTCGTGGACCGGTTCCGTCAGGATGCGCTTCAGCGGCCATCCGTGGCCCAGCCTGTTCGACCATGTGTCCTTCGTAAGGCCGTAGGCCTGGAACATGTCCTGGACGGACGGGTAGACGTTGCCCAGGTGGTCGGTGGCGGTCCGGCATTTCCTGCCCGGCCACTTGCCGGTGAGCGCCTGCTCCAGCGTCCGGCCCTTCCGGATCCTCGACCGGTAGGTGCTGGGCTCGACGTCCCATGCGCGGCACATGCTCTCGACGTCGGGGTGGTCCGCCCCGGTATGGTCCTTTACGGGTTTCGGATTCATGTCCGCGCCCCCTGCGTGCCGTTCTGGGCGGCCCATGCGGCTTCCAGCTGGGCGAGCTCCTGGGCCGTCACCTGCCGGTAGGACTTGTCCCGGTTGGGGCAGGCAGGGTCGCAGCCGTTGCACATGTTCCGGTTGCCGCATCCCAGGCAGTGCTGCGGGTCGTACATGGGCGTCCACAGCTCGCTGTCCGCGAGCACGTGGCCGTCGGCAGGGTCCGTGAGGATGAAGCCGGGGCGGCCGTAGAACCGGTTCAGGCCGGACATCCCGGCCAGCATGGCCTGGTCGTGCTTGTAAGGGATGTAGCACATGCCGGTGGGCATCAGGATCCGGGTGCCGGTCTCGTACCAATGGAAGTTTACTTTGCGCTGCTCGCACTGGCGGGACAGGGACTCGTACCAGGCATACTCGCATGGCCGGGGGTTGTCGTAGTTCTCGCCGCCTGCGCTGACCTCGCAGACCTGGCCGGAGTCCAGGGCAGGGGAGAGGTCCACCGCGCCCAGCATGGGCGCGCAGCAGATGCCTTTCTGCACGGCGGGTATCTGCTCGAATATGGGCCAGCGCTCGTCGAAGGCCCGCTGGTTCTCCGCGGTCATGTTCAGCATGACGTTTGGGTAGCCCTGGCCCCAGTCTGGCGGCAGTCCCTGCATGATGTAGGGCACGCGCTTGGTCAGCAGCCAGAAGATCACGTCAGGCCGCTTTCTGATGATGGCCCACATGTCCGGGAGCCACTGGGCCGCCTCCGGCAGGAAGGTGTCCGAGGTCATGTTGACCCGGATCCGCTCGCCGGGGCGGACCTTGTAATTTTTATGCCGGTCCTTCTTGATGGGGAAATCGAAGCCGCCTGTCTTGTAGATCTCGTCCGAAGGGCGCTGCACGCCGCGGCGCGCGTCCAGGGCGTACATGTAGCAGTTCGCGCAGCCTTCGGAATATTTCTTGCACCCGTGCCACGGGTTCCAGATGTCTCGCATGGCCGCCTCCTATCGCTGCTTGTACAACACCTTCCGGCCCATGAACGTCTCGATGGCCCGGAAATACTCGTTCTGCGTCATGCAGGCGGGCTTCTCCGCCACGGTGACGGACGTGATCCGGTCGTCCTGGTCCAGGGGCGCCTCGGCGATGACGCGCCGGCCCCTGGTGACTACCAGGCTGTTCTCCAGGTTCATGGCCATCCGGCAGTCCGTGCCGAACAGCCTGGAGAGGTCGGAGACATAGCTGTCCCCGTCTGCGGCTTCCAGCCACAGGATGCTGTCGTCCTTGTCCATTTACATGCCTCCGTTCTCATAGGCTCCGGTATGTAGCATCATTTCTTCTTCCTCTTGTTGCGGCCCTTGCGGGCGGTGTAGCTGCCGTTCATGTCCTTGTAGAGCATGCGGTCCGGCTTCAGGTCGTCGGGCTGCTCTTCCAGGCGGTCCATGATGGGCTTGGCCATGGCGGCGCGGTCCGCGGTCTCGTAGAGCTGTGACGCCTTCTGGACGCCTGCTTCTTCCATGAGGTCCCTGATGTCGTCGCTGCCGCCCTGGAACAGGATGGTCGTGAACCCGATGACCTTCGCGTCCGGGTCCAGCTTCCCGAAGTCCGTCTGCGCGAAGGGGTGCATGCATTTGCGGGGGACGACCTTCAGCATGGCGGACACGTGCCGGTCGCTGGACACGGACTTGAAGGCCATGGCCGTCAGGGACCGCGGGGCGGACCGCGTCAGCGTGTCCTGGATCTCGGACATGACGGCCCACACGATGTTGAGCATGGTGTGCTCGGACGCGAACTGCCGGTACTCCAGGTCCCAGTGGGAGAACAGGTTCATCATGACGCAGGGGAGGTGCTCCGGGCTGACCAGCCCGTCGTCCACGCCCATGTAGCACTCGAATACGGCGATGGGCTTCCCGTTGCGGGAGATCTCGTAGAATGGGTGCTCGATGTCCCGCGGGTCCTCGATGACCAGGCACCGGTCCGCAGGCCGGATATGGGCCCGGTACAGCTGGAGCCAGTCATAGGCCTCGGCGGGCAGCATCTTGCGGACCTGCACGGTCGCGGGGGCCATGAAGATCTTACGGGATTTCGGCACGAAGATGGCGCATGCCGTCCGGCATTCGAACTGGTCCACCCGGAACAGGTTCTCCCAGGCCAGCCATTCGGTGCTGTCCAGGTAGTCCTGGAACATGCGGCTGACCTGGGCGAGCCGGTCCTTCGGCAGGAACCTGTAATAGCCTGCCGGGTCTATGACGTGGTTGTATTTCCGGGAGTTGCAGTCCCCGCACAGTATCGCCAGGTTCTCGCGGCTGTCGGCGCCGCCCTTGGAGATGGGTATGATGTGGTCTATGGTGGCCGATTTATACGCGATGCGGGCGCCGCAGTGGGCGCAGCGCCCTCCGGTCTCGACGTACAGGTCGCTTTTCGTGCCGGGCGGGAGAAGCCCGCGGTCGGCCGTCTTTTCTCTTGGCATCGGCAGTATCCCCTCCTTTCCGGTGTTTTTCCGGTTATTTTGGCGGCGCTTGAAAAGAAAAGGCGCGGCGGGAGTTACTCCGCCACGCCTTCCGCGCCGTCCTTGCAGTCAGCGTAGATGCTGGCGCAGTGGTCCATCCAGTATTCCAGGACGTCCGCGCGTGCCTCGTCGGAGTGTGCGCAGGAGATGTATTCCCGGATGACCGCCTCGGCCTCGGCGTCGATCCCGTCGTCCAGGAACGAGAGGCTGGCTGGATAGCCGCAGGCGTAGAGCATGTCCTTCAGCTCTCCCACGGGGCCTGCGGTCAGCTCGTTGTATACGTCCTCCAGCAGGTTCTTCGTGAGCTTCAGGTCTTCCAGGGCGAACAGGGGCTCGTCCGCGCTTTCCGTCATGGACTCGCAGGCGTCGTCCAGCTTCTTGAACCCGTGCTTGACGCACAGGGCGCCGGGCACCTGGTACCAGAAGTCGGCCAGGTCGAAGTTGCGGCCGTTGCCGTCGTAGTCCGCGAGGCCCTGGCGGGTGCGGCAGTATTCGATGCTGGCTTCGCGGATGAGGCCCATGGGGTCGTCCGTGTCCTGGAGGAGCATGATGGGCATGCTGGTGGTGATGGTCTCCATGCCGTCCATGGAGACCGCTGTCAGGCTGATCACGGTCCCTGTCTTCATGCGTTCTGCGCCTCCTCCATCAGTTTCTTGACGTCGGCGTAGATGGGCACGATGCGGGAAGCCGTCTCGGCCGGGTCCATGAAGTTCTCGGCGCTGTCCTTGGCGAGGCGCATCTTCACCTGCATGGGCAGGGTGATCTCCGGGTCGATGCTCTCCCGGATGGCGTCCAGGCATCCGGCGATCTGGCCGGAGGGGATGCCGGCGTCCTTGAGCATCTTCATGATCCTGGCGGCAGGTGCCTCGCCGGGTTTGGGCTTCCCGGGCTCAGGGGCAGCGCCGTCCAGGTTCATCTCGCCGTTGGGCTTGACCAGGTCCGGGTCCTGCATCAGGCCTTCCTGGGCCTCGTCAGGGACGGGTTTCCCCACGTTGTCCATGGACAGCCCTTCCGGGAGCTTGGATGCCGGGCTGCCGGCATAGTCGGCCTGCCCGCTTTCAGGTTCCTGCGCGAGCTCGTCTTTCTTGCCATTATCGGCGCTTTCCCGGCTGGCAGCGGCGGCCTTGCCGGTGTCCTGCCCAGCGGGCTTCGGCGCCTGCCTGGCCTTGTTGCGGACCCTGGGGGCGGGGGCAGTCTTGGCGCCCTTGGACGCCGACGGCACGCACTTCACCATGGACCCGTCGGAGAGCTCGTACTCCAGGCTGCAGATGGCGTTGAGGATATTGGTGTCCTCGCAGGCGATGAAGGCGGACTTGCCGCAGGCTTCCGGCGTGGTCTCCTTGAGGATCTGGGCTACCAGGATCCCGCAGCGCATCATCATGTTCTCCCGGTCCTTTACCAGATGGACGTCAGGGCGGGTGTCCAGGGCGGTCTTCAGGTCGGCCACGGGCACCTGGAGGGTGACGGACTCCTTGGCGATGAGCTTGTCGCAGGCCACGAGGGGCTCGTTCTTGGTACAGATCTTGATCAGCATGTATGGTTCCTCCTTTCGGCGATTTATGATCTTGCTTTTTCTTCAGGCATAGTAGGTGCCGCACACGTCCATGATCCGGCCGGCGTAGTCGAAGCCGGGGCCGATGAACGGGGCGAGCTTTTCTTCGTACTCACGGACCAGGTCAGCGGGGCTGTCATAGGCAGCCCTGAACAGGGTGCCTGATTTCTCGGGCGTGACGAGGCAGATGAAGTCGTCGTCCCATTCGTCGGACGCGGCCAGGCTGGAAGGCACGTCCTCGAACCCGCCGGCAGGCTGGCCGCTGCCGATGAACTCGGAGCAGTGGACCAGGTTCTGGACGTCGGCGCCGGACAGGACGTCGTAGGCGTCGGACGCGTTGTAGAAGCCGTTCTCCCGGAACCAGGGCTCGAACTCGCGGCCCTCGGCGATGCGCCAGGCCGGCGTCCCGGCGTCCAGGAGAGCGGCGAGCTTCTCCGGCAGGGACGCCCTGTCGTTCTTATAGGCGTCCCCCAGGATGACGGCAGCTGAGAGCTTAGCCCCGATGACCAGGGCTGCCTTTTCTTCCAACGGGTAGGTGCACATGGACATCAGCCTGCCACCTCCTTATGGACTTCGCCTGTGACGGGCTCCCAGCCGGGGAACAGGAGCTTCAGCGCCGTGACGGTCTCGAGGCCCTCGTTCTCGCAGCACACGTCGATGCCGGCCACGTTGGGGTCGTCCAGGACGCCGACCTCCAGGAGCGCGTCTGCGCTGTGGACAGGGTAGGGGAGCGGCGCCTGTTTTACGATCTCCAGGAGCGCCTCGCGGGCCTTCGCGGCATCGGGCTGCTGCATGGCGGCGTCGGCCCCGGCCGGGAGCTGGTGGCCGAAGTGCATGCACCAGGTGCGGAAATGGAGCAGCAGGGCGGATACGGCTTTCTTTTCGTTCTCGGTCATGTCATGTCCTCTCTTTCTATGGGATCGTCATACCACGTGGCAGCTCACCTGTTTGGCTGAGCCTACGGCCTGGCGCATGACGGCGTCGGGGATGCCCCTGTAATAATTGTCGTACAGGGCGTACTGGGCGATGGGCGTGTTCTGGAGCTGGTAGTCGATGTCCTCGCCGGACAGGTCCCAGAAGGCGCCGCCCTTGGCGTCGGCGTAGCAGCGCAGGTAGTAGTCGTCGGTGTTGCCCACGCCGCCGAACTCGGCCTCCATGCGCATCATCTTGGTGGCGTCCTGGGCGAGGGCCGCGAAATAGGCCTGGCAGCCGGACAGGAACGCGGCCACGGCCTGCTGGGAGGTCTGCTGGGACTTCTGCTGGGCCTGCGCCTGTGCGCGCTGGGCAGGGGTCTGGCCCGCCATGGCAAGGATCTGCTGGAGCCGCTGGTTGGGGTCCTGGGGCTGGGCGGGGGCCGGCGCGGGTGCCTGGGGGATGGCCGGCATAGCCGTCACGGGCTGGCCTGCCGCGGGCTGGGGCGCCTGGCCCGACGGGGGCTGGGCCTTCGCCTGTGCCCTGGCGATGGGGTTGTTGTTCCCGGCCTTGGCCAGGATGGCGTCCAGCCTGGACTTGTAGTCCTGGCCGGATTTCCCGGATGCCGCGCCGGAGCCGCCGGTCGCGTCGCTGCTTTGTTTCGGTTTCATATCGTGCATAGGTTACCTCCTATCTGGTCATAAGCGTCATGCGAACAGCAGGTCCAGGAGCGCCTCGATGGACGCGCCGGTGGCGTCGCAGCAGATGGACAGGGGAGCGTCCATGGAGCCGTCGTTCCCGACGGCGAGCAGGTGCTCCGCGTCCTGGAGCGGGTAGGCGATCTTCTTCTCGCGGATCACGCGCTTGAACTCGTCGTAGAAGTCGGCGATGTCCACGTCGTAGTCGTCGGCGAGCTCTTTCTCGGTGGTGGGGTAGGGCAGGTTCCGGTTCAGGCACCAGGAGCGGAAATGGAGCTGCAGGGCGTACTTGCACCGGTGGGAGAGGGACTCGGCCATGGCCTTGGCGAGGATCTCCCGGTAGGTCGCCTCATGGCCGGTAGCCACCAGGCAGTCGGCGTCGATCCGGTTCACGTCCTTCTCCGGGGACACGGGGTCGGACATGTTCTTCACGGTGCCGTCGGGCGCGATCTGGAAGGTGGACTTGTGGCCGTGGCGGTCCTTGACGCTGGTGCCGTCGTAATGGTACTGGGTCTGTACCAGTCCCCCGGGCGTCTCCATCATCACGTTGCCGGTGGCCCTGTCCAGGACGTACCGGTCCAGGGCAGGCTCCACCTGGCGGCGCTTGCGGGCGCCCGCGTTGGGCTTCACGTAGAGCTCGTACACGGCCTTCCGGTGCAGGTTGTCCACGATGTCGAAGATGATGCCGGAGCTTCCCGTGCCGGCGCACAGGGCGCGGCCCAGCTGCTGGGTGAAGATCGTGTTGGACTTGGTGCCGCGGTACATCAGGATGCCCGTCTGGTCCGGTACATGGTAGCCGACGTTGAGCATGTCGATGCAGGCGATCAGGTCGATGGTCTTCGGCTTGGCTGATAGCAGGGGCAGCTTGTCGGTGTTGGCGCTCTCCTCGGCGTTGCGGCTTGAGATGCGCAGCGTCTGGACTTTATGGTCCGGATAGGCCTCGCGGAACCAGCCCTGGACCTCGGACAGCTTCTCGTCCATATGGGACATGGAAGCGAAGAACACGATGAACTTCATGTAGTCCGTGGACACGGCGTACTTGTCGCAGGTCTCCCGGATCACGTTGGGCATGTTGAAGAGCTTCCCCAGCTCGATGAGCTTGGCGTCGATGACCCGGCTTACGGTCCTGTCCTTCAGGTCCTCGCCACGGGACAGGGCCTCGTCCTCCAGGTCCTTCCGGAAATCATAGGTCGCGTAGCAGTAGTTGGGTTTCATGATCAGGCCGGACTGGATGGCGTCATGGAGCGTGTAGGCGTAGCAGAGCCGGTCCGCGAAGAAGTGGCTGGCCATGTCGAAGTTGTCCATGCGGGTGGGCGTGGCCGTGGCACCGATGAACCTCGTCTTCTCGGGCAGCATGGCGAACAGCTTGTCGCAGGCCGTCTTGGTCTTGGGGCCGCCCATGCGGTGGGCCTCGTCGAAGACCACGATGTCGTAGTCCATCCTGGCGATGTCGTCGTCGGAGAGGCGGATCAGCTTGGCATAGGTCATCAGGTCGCAGCCCGGGATCTGGCTCAGGCTCTTCTGGGTCTCGATGGTCTCGGGGTCCAGGGGCTCCCCGTCGTCGTCCTCGACGGAGAGGTCGTAGTACCGGTCCACCACGGTGTCGCGGATGACCGCCGTAGGGTACAGGTACAGGGCGCTCTTGAAATGCTTGATCAGCTCCGTGAGCAGCCAGGTCTTCCCGAAGCCGGTGGGGCGGATCAGCGCGCATTTGTGGTATTTCTTGAGCAGGCGGTTGGCGTCCGCCAGGGTCTTTGCCTGCTCATGGAAGGTGTTGTCGGGCATAGCGGCCTCCTTTTCGTTTCGATCGCCTTCGTCTACAGGCTGACGTGCAGCCGGAAGGGCACGTCCTTGGCGTCCAGGGTGAGCACGGCCTCATGGGCCCGCAGCTTCCGCAGGCTCCAGGGGATCTCCTGCACGGAATGGTACGCCTTGGGGCAGGTGCCGACGGTGATGGCCATGCTGTCGCGGCTGTACCGGTCAGCGGCCTTCTCGGCCATGTCCTGGACCGTGCCGGGCATGTTCAGGCGCAGCTGGTAGCGTACGGCGCCGTCCCGGAGGAACTCCTGCCGGTCCGCCACGAAGAGCAGGCCGTAGTTCTCCGCCTGCTCCAGGGTCAGGGGCGAGGCCTCCTCGGCGATGCTCTCGATGCCCTCGAAGCCCTTGTCGGTGGCGTACTCGCGCCAGTCGCACCCGTCGGTGCCGTACCAGCCGTAGCGCCAGAATGGCCATGTCTTCAGCTCCTCGCTGTCCAGGGACAGCTTGCTGTTCTCCAGTATCTTCATATATGCTTTCCTCGTCTTTCTCTTATCGTTCATCTACTTCGTAACCGAAGTGGCAGAACCCGGTCTCCTCGGAGATGTAGTCGCCGATCTCCTCGTCGGGGATCTCGTCGGGGATCCGGATCTCGCTGGGGAGCTCACTGGCGAGGCTCTCGTCCCCGTCGGTGTCCCATTGGATGTTTACGGCATACCTCATGTTGCGGCGTGCTCCTTTCGTATCAGTAGTCCGGCGTGACGTCCATATTCCGCTGGGCGTCGGCGCGGGCCATCATGTGCTGCAGGGCGTTCCAGCCCTGGGATTCCGTCTGGATGCGCTTCGAATAGTCCATGTAGGCCTGGGACGCCTTTGCGGGCACGCCCAGCTCGTGGGTGGCCTTGAACATGTCGCGGCAGAGCTCCTCGCCGAAGGCCGCTACGCCGAAGCGGGTGTCCGTGTCGTCCCGGCCTTTGGACATGTCCAGGGCGCCGGTGTAGATCGGGTCGATGCCGTGGTCCTGGCACAGCTGGTTCAGCAGGGCGGTATGGTCGATCATGTTCTTGTGCATCTCTTTGCGCTGTTCATGGAGGCGGGCCACGTAGTCCGCGTACTGGTCGAAGCCCATGCGGAAGCGCTGCATGGTCAGGGACTGGCCCTGGGAAACGGCCTCGTTATGGTATGTCACGTAGGATTTCACGCACTCGTCCACCAGGTCGTGGCGGGTGGAGCGCTCCTCGGGCGTCAGGCGCCCGTCGTCCCGGATGGCTTCCAGGAGCGTCTCGATGTGGTTCAGTTTGTTCATACGGCAGTTCTCCTATTTATTTTTCCGGGGCGGCGCGCTATACGTCCAGCGCGTCGCCCCGCTCGATCTGCGCCATCACGTTGCGGATATAGGTCCCTGCGGATGCGCAGAACTGTTTCGCCTTCCGGTAGGATTCCTCGAAGGCGGATGCGCCCTCCAGCGTCACGGTCACGTGGTGGTACGTCATGGCGAGCTGGTCGCCCGCCCAGGCGATGTCTGGCGCCATCGGCAGCAGAGGCTCGATGCGCACGGTGCAGTGCCCGAGCTGGCTGTTGCAGGTGAAGGCGGCCTGGAAGCCGTCCATGTCCAGCTTCACGGCCCTTATGCCGCCGACCGTGGTGTCGTAAAGGATCCTGGCTTCCATGCTTATCCCTCCTGTATGCATATTTTCGCCGCCGGCTATCCGGGGAGCACCCAGGGCAGCCTGGCGGTGGCCATGGCCCAGAACGGGCCGTAGAGCGGGTGGTCCTGGAACAGTTCCGACAGCCCGCCGGCTGTCATATCCGGGAAGGCCCGGCGTACGGCACAGGCCGCGACGGCTGTCTCGGCGAGTGGGCGTCCCTCCGGTGTCCCGGTCAGTACCAGGATCTGGTGGCAGGCGTCCGGCCCGCCGTGCTCCTCGGCGAACTTCCGGAACCAGGGCGCCACGGACACGTCGGCGTGGAGCGCCAGCAGGCGGTCCTCCCGGACCATGAGGTCCATGACGGCCTCTTCGGCGTCGGAACGGGCCGTGCCGGGCACGTGGGAGCCGTCCTCCCGGAACCGGGACCCGTCCTCGGGCTCGAAGCCCATGTCGTCTACGACGGTCTCGGCTGCCTGCGGCATGAGCAGGGCCTTCGCGAGCTCGGAAGCCCGCGCGCGGGACATGAACGACGCGAGGGTGTCCGTCAGGGATGCTGCGTCCATGTTCTGCATCGGTATCACTCCTTTCGCACCATGGGAAAGGCGGCCGTGCCAACTGCCGGCCCGGCCGCCTTTTTTCGTCAGGTGCTTTTGTTTACGTTCACAGCGAGGGCATGCCCTGGGCTTCCGCCTGGAGCTCCTTCGCCGCTTCGTCGAACTGGGCGTCGGCCTCCCGCTTGAACAGGAGCTCGGCCGCCCTGGAACGGGGCTGCATGGCGTTGAGCGTCGCCGACAGCCCCGGTATGTCGGTCTCTGCCATGGCTTTGGCCACGCCGATGGCCATGTTGTAGGGGTCCTTGGAGAAGTCCTGTCCGAATAACTTGTTCGGACCGAGCGAGGCTCCTTTGTAGAACTCGTCTTCCGACAGCTGGTTATCGAAGGCCCACTGGTCCCGGACCTTGCCAGCCGGCCCTTTCTCGTCTCCTTCGACGGCGATAGCCATGCCGTCCAGGGCATGCGTGGTTATCAGCGTCTGAGCAAAGTCGCGGAGGGCGTTGCGGGACATATTCTGGAGCCGTTCGGAACGGTCGTATTTCACATCGCCGTCATGGGTGTCGGCAAGCTGCTGGTTGCGGTCTTGCAGCTGGGCCAGCATGTCGCGCTGCTTATTGTTGTTGGCGTCGCGCATAGCTTCCTTGTTATTGAACTTCTCGTTCTCGATCTCCGCGGTGGTCCAGTATTCCAGCCGCTCGGTCATGGCGATGTCGCGGCATTTATGCAGGAAGTCGCGGCATGCGTCGCCGATGGTGATCCGGTTCTCCAGGGACAGGTCGGCGTCTGGCTTCCCGTCGTCGGTACGGAGTCCCAGCATGGGGTTCTCCAGGTCGTTGTCCTTGGACATCCGCGCATGGAGCGCGATGACCTTCTGGACGATGGACATGTCCTCCGGGGTTATCTGGTGTTCCTGATAGTCCTTGTTCATGACGCTGCACATCCTTTCTGCAGAAGGCCGGGCATCGCGATATCGGCCGCGAAGCCGAAGAGGTCCTTCATGCTGCGTATGTTGCCCTTGAACAGATAGGGCTTCTTCTGGTCCGCGCACTCCTGGTTGATGGCGCGCACGGCGTCGCGCATCAGCGCGTCGTCCACGGGCTGCATCTTACCCGCGCCCACGGCCTCGGTGGCCGCATATTCGGCGAGGGTGTCGTAGCAGTACGCGATGGCGGCCTGTTCGGCGCCTACGAGCTTGTCGCGGCGCGGCTGGCTTCCGGCGCCGTGGAACAGGTCCTTGATCTGGTCTCTCATGTCTGCCATATTTCGTTTCCTCCTATCCGGCGCCTGGCAGCGCCTATATAATTATATACCAGGCCCGGATGGATGTCAATCTTAACGGCAGCCGCCGCAGCAGCCGTGTTCCACGTTGGCGTTCATGGCAGCGTCGATCTCCTCGGCGTAGTCGCGGAACTGTTCCGGCAGGGCCGACACGTCGATGGCCCACTCACCGGTCTCGATGCCGTCCGGGGGCATGCCGCAGCGCCCGCCGGTGGACCAGAACTCCTGGAACTCCGGGCTGCTGCCGTCGGGGAGCTTGGGGCCGTAGGTCCCCTGGGTCCCGAAGGTGTGCTTTTCCCCCAGGATCTCCAGGGTCAGGATCCCGTGGCAGAGGGACGGCCATTTCCCGGTATAGCTTATGAACTTCACATGGGCGGGGTGTTCCCTGGTGTCGTTGGCGAGGCTCATGCTCCCATCTCCTTTCTCTGTGCGTCGATGTAGCGCATGGCCGCTGAGTCGCTGGCGTACCCGAGGGCGGACGCCACGCAGACGGCGCCCCATCCGCATAGCTTTTCGGGCAGGGACGGGTCAGCGGTATGCAGGCGCTTCATCTCCCCGCCGGGGAGCTTCGCGTACACGCGGCAGCATTCCCCGAGGGCGGACCCGCAGCGCGGCATGAACGCCGCCACGGCGTAGGCCTCTTTCATGGCGAGGGCAGCCTTCCCGACCTTGGAACGGCGGAACCCGTCGGGCAGGTCCGCGCAGAGGTCGATCTCCAGCACGTCGCCCTGGTAGATCTCGGCGCCGTCCGCGTCGGAAAAGCCCATGAACTGGGCGGCGAAATCGTAAGGCTGTGGCACATGCCCTGCCACCAGGTCCTCGAGGGTCAAAAACTCCATCCCCGTGGCCGTCGCGAACATGAACTTTACGGGCTGCTGGGTCTTTGTGCTGGGTCTGCTGCTTCTGTTTTTGCGGTTTCTTCTCGACATATGCTATTCTCCTATACGCGGGCTCTCCCCGCGCCTGAAACATGCGCCGCGGCCTTCGGGACTATGTGCGTGTCTGTCGGCGTCCCTTATGCCGGTGCCGGCTGTGCCGGCCTTGCGCGGTCATTATGTTCACGTGCCTGCGGGGCGGCCCCGCGCGGCGTTTTCTGGTACAGGGCGCCCCGACGCGGAGCGTCGGGGCGCCATATGGCACGGTTTGTCAACGGCCGTGCCGGCCGGCGTACGGTCAGCGGCTGGACTGGGCGATGGCTGCGTCCAGGTACCCGTCGAAGCTCTTGTCCGCGAGCAGCTCGAACAGGGCCTCGAAGCCCTCGCGGTCCCTGGATTTCTGCCACAGGTCCAGCAGGTCCTCCGCGATGCCGTTCGCTTCAAGGTCGGCCGCCTGCAGCGTGTCCGCGAGGACCGTGTCCGGGTCCGTGATGGTGCGGCTGTCGGGCGGGTTCTCGATGATGCGCCGCACCTGGCTTACTTTTTCTTCCGTCGTCATTGGGGCGTCTCCTCCTTTTTCTTATCGTCCCGGCTGCCGTCACGGCATACCAGCATGTACCGGTGCCTGCAGAACGGGCACTTCACCCATCCGCGGGTATATCCGGTGACGTACCGGGTGCCGCAGCCGGGGCATTCCGTCTCGCGGTATCCTTCAGCCATCGGCGCCGTCCTCCTTCCGCGTGTGCGCGTCCGACAGGCCCAGGGCGACCATGCGCTCCAGCACGATCTCCCGTTCCATGGCGCACAGGTCGGCACGGGAGAGCAGGAAGCCCGCGAGCGATTTCACTGTCCCGCAGGCGTCCCGGACGGCTTTTTCCTGGACGGAGCGGTCGTTCCGGCGCGCGGCCTCGACGGAGGCGAGGTCCGGGAACAGGTTCTCGGCGGGGACCTTCTCCGTCAGCTCGAGGCCGGGGCTGTCCGGCGGCATGTAACGGAACACGTAGGCCTCTTTATCGTCTACGCGGGTCTTCCCGTCCACGTAGCCCTGGAAGCACTCGCCTCCATGGGCGTTGTCGGACGCGGCCCAGCACTGCTGGCCGCGGCTCATGTAGTATTTGGGGTCCGGGTTCACGAGCAGTTTCTGCATGTCCGTCGGCTCCTTTCGTATCATGTCCTGCGTCACCGGATGGTCCAGTCGATGGGCGGGACGCCCCGGTCGGCAAGGAACTGGTTGCACTTCTTGAAATGCCCGTTGCCGAAGAATCCGCTGGCGGCGGAGTAGGGCGACGGGTGAGGGGACTCCAGCACCAGGTGGTCCGGGTTCGTGAGCATCCGGGCCTTGTCCCTGGCGTAGCGGCCCCAGAGCATATAGACCACGGGGCCCTGCTTCTCGTCGATGGCCGCGAGAACGGCGTCGGTGAACTTCTCCCAGCCGATGTTCTGGTGGGACGCCGGCTTGCGGGCGCGTACCGTGAGGACGGAGTTCAGGAGCAGCACGCCGCGCTGGGCCCACTGCGTCAGGTCGCCGTGCGCGGGCACCGGGATGCCCAGCTCCGCCTGGATCTCCTTATAGATGTTCTGGACGGAGGGCTGCATGGGGTGGCCGGCGGGCGTCGCGAAGGCGAGCCCCATGGCCTGTCCCGGCGTATGGTACGGGTCCTGGCCCACGATGACGCATTTGACCGCGTCGTAGGGCGTCGCGTTGAGGGCCGCGAAGATCTTCTGGAATGGCGGGAAGCACTCCCCGTCCTTATATTCCTGCTCCACGGTCCGCATCAGGTTCTGGAAATAGGGCTTCGGCTGTTCCTGCTGGAACAGGCCGCCCCAGTCGCTGATCGGCATGTTATGAGTACCTCCTTGCGTATTCTGCCATACGGTCCGGGTCACTGGACCAGAGCGTATGGTGGATGATGTTGTACAGCGCGGACGTGTCCGCGAAGGCGTCGGTGATGACGCGGGCGCCTTTCTCGACCATATAGCGCGGGAACATGCTGTCGGATCCCATGGCCTGGACCTCGGCGTTGCCGTCCTCGTCCCGGATGATGCTGCGGTCATAGTCCATGAAGTAGAGCTCGTAGTGACAGCCTGCGGCGCCCGTGCCGGGCGGGCACATGAACAGGATGCATGAGAGGACCTCGGGCCGTTCCAGCATCTTCTTGCCCAGGTTTGAGCCGGGGAACGTGGATCTCCTGCGGTCCATGATCTCTTCGGTTATGCACAGCTCCAGGATGTCGCCCTCGTAGACCTCGTCCTTGCCGGCGTCCTTGAAGCCGAGCCACTGGGACACGGCGCCCGGGGCGTTGTCCGGCATGCGGCCGGAGAGCAGGTCCTCCATAGACAGGTGCTGGTGCTCCGCGCTGCCGTAACGGCTGAAGCGGAATTTCTTGTTCTCTGATCCTTTCGGCATGTTCTTTTCCATATGGCATTGGTCTCCTATTCCAGGTGGTCCCCTCCTGTCAGGGAGGGGACGTTTACGGTCATTTTTCCGGCTTCTCGGGCCAGACGGGGACGTCGGCATCGCAGCGCATGTAGAGCTCGACGCCCTTTAACTTATCCGGCAGGTAAGACTGGTCCACCCAGTGGTCCGGATAGTCGTGGGGGTACTTGTAGCCGATGCCCCGGTTGAGCTTCTTGGCGCCGGAGTAATGGGCGTCCCTCAGATGGGCCGGGATGTCCAGGTCCGAGGCGAAGCCGGCCAGCTTCATGGCCCGTTCTATCGAGGCTGCCGAAGAGTTGGACTTCGGGCTGGCGGCGACGTACAGGGCCGCCTCGGCCAGGATGATCTGGGCCTCGGGCATGCCGATGCGCTCGGCGGCCGCGCAGCAGGCCTCCGCGACCACGATGGCCATGGGGTTGGCCAGTCCCACGTCCTCGCAGGCGTGGATCATGATCCGGCGGGCGATGAACTTGATGTCCTCGCCGGCCGAGAGCATCCGGGCCAGGTAGTAGAGCACGGCGTCCGGGTCGGACCCGCGCATGGACTTGATGAAGGCGGATATCGTATCGTAGTGCGCGTCCCCGTCCTTGTCGTAGTCGATATACTTGCGCTGCATGCACTGCTGGGCCGTCTCCAGGGTGACCTCGACGGCGTCGTTCTCGTCGGCGGGCGTGCTGAGCACGGCCAGCTCCAGGGCGTTATAGGCGTGCCGGACGTCGCCGGCCGCCATCTCGGCAAGGAACCCTACGGTCGTGCCATCGATCTGGACGGAAGGGTAGTCGGGCGAACAGTTGACGTATTCGACGGCCCGCCATACGGCTTTGACGATCTCGTCGTAGGGTACGGGCAGCAGCTCGAAGATGGACGACCGGGACACCAGGGCCTTGTTCACCTCGAAGAACGGGTTCTCGGTGGTGGCGCCGATCAGGATGACGGTGCCGTTCTCCACGAACGGCAGCAGGAAGTCCTGCTGGGCCTTGTTGAACCGGTGGATCTCGTCGATGAACAGGATGGTCTTCCGGCCCTTGTCGTCCTGTGCGCGCTTCACGGCGTCCTGCATGTCCTTCTTGCCGGCGGTCGTCGCGTTGATGTCCAGGAAGTTGGCGTCGGTGGTGCAGGCGATGACGTTGGCCAGGCTGGTCTTGCCGGTGCCCGGCGGGCCGTACAGGATCATGCTGCCGACCCGGTCCGCCTCCACCATGCGCCGCAGCAGCTTGCCTGGCGCCAGGATGTGCTCCTGGCCGTAATATTCGTCGAGGCTCGTGGGCCTCAGTCTTGATGCGAGGGGCTCTCCCATGGCATCTTCCTCCTTTCGGTGTCCGCCGCATGCGCATTTTTTGTCCGGGGCGGCCTCAATCCTCCAGCTCTTCGACGCGTACGCAGAAGGACTGGCCCGTGGCAAGGGCCTTGACATAGAACTGGTCGCGGTCGCCTTCCAGCACGCGGAACAGGCCGGGGGCCAGGCCGCGCTGCAGGTTTTCGAACAGCTGTTCTTTCATGCCGGGCGCCGGGCCCGCATGCCCGTTCATGGCGCCACCGGGACGCAGCCCATGGACATGCCAAGGCGGCCGGCGATCTTACGGACGAAGTCCTGGGACTTCTCGATCAGGATGCAGTCCCGGCCGGCTTCCAGGCATGCCTGGCCCAGGCTCCCGGAGCCGGCGAACTGGTCCAGGACGAGCTCGCCCTTGAAGGTCACGTACTCCAGGATCGCCTTCAGGAGCCCGGCAGGCTTCTCGGCCTGGTGGATCCGTTCTTTCTTTCCCGGCGGCGCGTACTCGAAGGACGTGGGGAGCATGCCCGCCGCGCCGGCCATGAAGTGCCGGACGCCGGGCTCGGCCTTGTCTTTCTTGGCGTCCGGGCGCATGGCGCGGGGGCGGCCCTTCGAGAAGAAGCAGACGTCCTCGGAGTTCTTGGACTTCCGGCCCGTGTTGGCCACGAAGCCGGACTTGGTCCAGGGGACCTTGGCGTAATACTGGAAGCCGGCCTGGATGGCCATATGCTTGATCCGGGTCAGGTACTCGAAGTTCTCGGCGGATTCTTCGGGGATGAATTCCACCAGGAAATGCCCGGGCTTCAGCACGCGGAACTTCTCGTCGAAGTCGGCCTGGGAATACTGGAACAGGTCGTAGCTGGCGAAGTCCCGGTTGCCGCCCTTGAGCTGCTTATGGACCTCGTAGGGGTGGTCCGTGACGATACAGTCCACGGACGCGTCGGGCAGGAACCCTAATTCACGGCCGTCGCCCTGGAGCAGCACGCACTGGGCGCCCTGGTCCTCCACGTAGCCGACGGCGTAGACGCCCCGGGCCACTCGTTTGAAGCTGCCGGTCTCCACGCCTTCATGGAGCCTCGCCCTGATGGAGTGCTCGGGGATGTCGGGGAGGGCCTGGTAGGCGTCCTTTAACGTGAATGTCCCTGATTTCGAAAAGACCAGGGCGATGGCCCTGGCCGTGGTGTTTTCTTTCTGCATGGCTTATCGCCTCCTTGCGGTCATGTTTTCCGGGTTTCCCTGCGTCAGCCCCACTCGTCACGGAGTTCGTTGCGGTACTTCACGACTTCCTTGGCGAGCTTGACCATCTCGGGGTTCAGCCCGTCCTGGCTCCCGGAGCCGCAGGTGGGCTGCCAGCTGGCGCGGCAGCGCATCATGAAGGTCTGGAGCTTCAGGTGTGGGATCATGGTGTCCTTCTCGTCCAGCTTCCCTTCCCGCAGGAAGGCCGCGAACTGGCCGGGCAGCCTGGTCCGGAGGGTTACGTCGTTCTTTACGGGGCGCTCGCCCCAGAGGTCGGACTGCTTGACGGACTTCTGGGCCAGGTCCCAGAAACGGCCCAGGATGATCACGGGGAACAGGGGCAGCTTCTGGTCCTGGTACTGCCCGGGGTGGGTGTCCACCAGGAACGCCCTCTCATGGCGGGCCGCGTCGAACAGGGCCTGCATCATCTCGTCCGGGCTGTACTTCTTATAGTCCAGCTCGACCGCGTCGTATGCGCCGTCGTGCTCGGTCTCGACGCGCAGGGACTGGTAGATGTCCAGGACGGCGTCCGGGGCCTTCACGGATTCCGGGCAGCCGTAGTCGTCGTATCCGGCCTCGACGAGGGGCGCCACCGGCATGAAGACGCAGTCCGGGTAGACGGTGTCCCAGGCCGGGCGCATGGCCACCAGGCCGGCGTAGATCCTGTCGCCGGAGAATACCGGCGTCCTCGACAGCATGCATGTCTCATTCCAGCATCCCATCGTTCCCACTTCCTTTCGTATCTTTGTCATGGCCGCGGCGTATCTCGCCGGTGGCGTCGTCGCGCAGCCAGTCCGCGAGGTCCTTTTCGGCGGATGCCTGGTCCGGCGCCACGTAGGCGAGCACCGGCGTCCGGGCGGACTTGCCGAAGGCCTTGTCGTTCAGGAACCGCCGGCAGAACCAGCCCCGGGCGGTGAACCCTGCCCAGTCCGCGGTATGGGCGTCCATGAACCGCCAGATGTCCTCGTCCGTCACGTCGGGGGCGAACTCGATCCAGAAGAACTTCAGGTCCGTCCACGGATGGCCGGAGCAGGACAGCCGGGTTGGGAGCTGGGCCGTCTCGTTGAAGTAACGGACCATCTCCCGCACGCCCGGGTCCAGCCGGCCATAGTCGACAGGGTGCGCTTTGAAGCCCACGGCTCAGCAGGGCGCCACGTTGATGGCGCGGAGCTTGGACGTGTCCTTGGGGTCGGTCTCGGTGTCGAAGGTGACCGCCTGGCCATCGTCCAGGGACTTGTAGCCTTCTTTCAAAATAGCCGAGAAGTGGACGAACACGTCGGCGCTGCCGTCGTCCGGGGTGATGAACCCGTAGCCCTTCTCGTTGTTGAACCATTTCACTTTTCCGTTTTTCATATTCTCTTACCTCCGTAGATGTATCGGCGCCTGTGCGGCGCCTGGTTATCGGTGACCGTGCCGTGCCGGGCCCTTTATTCGAATTTCAGGTCGAGGGCCGTGTCGACGGCGCGGAGCGACAGCTCGCGGACCGCGTCCACGGTAGTCGCCACATGCTGCTCGTCGTCGGAGCCGTCGTTGTAGCATATCCTGAGGGAGCTGCGCCCGTCGTATTCCAGGGTGAGTCGGAAGGGATGCACGGACCTTTTCACCCATGCCTGGTAGGCCTCCCCGATGCTGTTGTAGAAATCGTCGTAGCCTTCGGCCACGGTGCCGGTGGTCCTGTGCACGACGCAGGCGCCGAACAGCGGCGCCGCGTCAGGGTGCTCCTCCAGCATGCGGTCCAGCGAGTCATACACGTCGCCGTGCATGAAGCCGTCGCCTTTGAGCGGGATCCGGTTGGCCACGTAGGCGCGGATCTCCAGGTTCTTGTCAAGTATCATATGGGCACCTTCTTCTGGATGATATGCCCGGCGCGCCGGGTCATTCCCCGTCGCCGGGCTTTGGCAGGCGCTTCCGGTCGTATTTGGACCTGTCCTTGAAGACTGTGGGGCGGGGCATGGGCTTCCGGCCCGACGTCTTCTTCTGGAGCGCCAATATGCGCTGGACCGAAGGGTCCCTGCTTTTTACGTGCTGCCGTCTTCCCATGTCCGCAACCTCCTTTCTTCACGTTTTTTATGCCTTGTACGCGTTCTCTGCGCCGGGCTCGATGTAGCATTCGATCGAATGCAGGTCCGCAACGGCACGCACGGTGATGCCGGGCTCGAGGCCCAGCAGATTCATGATGGCGCGCCATTCGGGTTCGGTCCAGTCCTCGGGCTCCAGGACGAGCTTCTCGGGGCAGGGGAACTTCCGGTAGCCGCCGGCACGGTCCCCGTACTGCATGGCGGCACGGCCGACGCGGCCGGCGAAGCTGTCCATGGTTTCCGGCCGGAAGTCGTTGGTCCAGACGTCGGTCTCGTCGGCGCCGAACAGGGCCGTGGGCGGCGCTGCCTTCGCGTTGGGGTACAGGATGGCGTCCGCGGCCGCGGCGTCGTCGTCGGCCTTGATCTTCTTCTCCACCATGTCGAACATGGCGGCCTCGATGTTCTCGCGCTCCTGGAAGCGCTCCGCGGCGGTGTAGGCGTCGCCGCCGTTCTCCGCGATGTCCTGCTGCCAGCTGGCGAGCCGGGCATTCTTATCGGCCATGACGTACACGGCCCGGACGGAATAGCCATGGGCCTGCCACAGGCGCGCGGCCTGACATGCCCCGGGGATGTCCAGGATGGCCATGTCGGCCTCCAGGAAGTCCTGCAGGCCGGTCCAGCGTGCGTGGCCGTCCACTGCCTCGGTGTAGAAGAGCTTCTGGTCCATGGGGATCCGGGCGGACTCTTCTTTCGTATAGAAATGGTAGCTGTCCTCGCCGGGGTACCGGCGGGGCCTGTCCGTGCTGGTCTTGAGCCTCGTGAGCCCGAACCGGCCGGACAGGATTTCGGCCAGCCTGTTCTTGCCCGTATGGGCCCGGCCGGCGATGATGATCTTCTGCGGCATGTTCTACATTACCTCCTGTCAGTCTTTCCGTTCGTCCCAGAACGGCCATTCCGGATCCAAGGGGTCGCCCTCGCTTTTCAGGAACATGAGGGCGGCAGCGTCGTCCAGGCGGCTCTGGTCCGGGTGCAGCCTGCGGAATTTTTCCAGCGCCCGTTTCCGGAACGTTTCCAGCATGGCGCGGGATGGGCTGTCCGGCGGCGTGCCTTCCGCCCAGCTTTCCATGCGGTCGAGCACGCCGTAAGGGTTCCATCCGGTGGCGGACCGGGTGAACGAGAAGGCCCGTTCCATCAAGCTGTCCCCGTTCCGGTCTTTGATATCCTCGCAGTCCTTGACGGCGTCCAGCCAGAACCAGGCCAGCATGTATTCCCGGTACTCATGGTACGCGCTGTAGCGTTCCATGGTATATACGCCGGGTTCGAAGGCGTGCCGGGCGAGCATGAGCTCCAGGGCAGGCGGCATCTCGATGATGGTACGCATGGCGAGCCGCTCGGCTTCCGGCGCCATGACGAGGGACGGCTCCTCACTGTCGTCCCCGGGCTCGGGCGTGAGCAGCCCCAGCTCCTGGGCCACGTCGTAGGTCACGCCGCTGTTCCCGAAGGGGCGCTTGCCGGAGATGCCGGGAGAGAACTCGAGGCTGTCGGGCCGGCCGTCCTCCCAGTCGGCGAAGACCTTGAAGTTCACCCTTGCGGCGAGCTTCACGTGCTCAGGCTTCAGCTCGAATTTTGCGTCAAGCTCCATGGGCGCTGCCTCCTTCCTGGCAGTCATCCCGGCCGGCGTCCTGGCACGGGTGCGCGGCCCGGTGCACGTCGTCTTTGATGTCGTCCTGGGTATAGTTGCTGAAGTGCTTCTCATAAGAGACCCGCTGGTCCTGGATGGCCTTATAATCATGGTACGGGTTGGGCAGGCACATCTTGGCCTGGCAGCCCTGGCACATGACATAGGATTTCCGCGGGCCGGCGGAGCCGTAGGGGCTCCCGTCGATGTGGTAGCGGGCGAAGTTCTGGAAGGGCTCCAGGGTCAGCAGGAAGGCCGACCGGCCGGCGTCCTTCCCGCAGAAGTCGCATACTGCATGGATCATCCGCGCACCTCCTGTTCTTTCCTGATGCATTCCCGCACCTGGCGGGCGACGTATTCCGATGCGGTGCCGTCCAGCAGGGCGATGGCCGCCTCCAATTTAACGACTGACGCCTTCTCGGCCCACTGCCCGGCGTGCTGGCGCAGGTTCAGGGCGAGCTCCTCTTTCCGGATATAGGTCGACAGCACGTCATCGGACAGGAAGAGCATCTGCACCAGGCCGTTGGAGTCGGCCTCGATCAGGTACGGGTCGTCCATGGACCGCACCTGGAAACGGCTGTCCCTGAAGATGTCCGTGGTCAGGTACTCCCGGCCGATGCGGGTCACGTGCCCCTGGAACTTCTGGTACCCGGACCCGTGGCCGTATTTCAGGCCGGTGCAGGGGTCGCCGGGGATGACGGCAGGCGCGTGGCGCATGAGCCACTGCTTCAGGTTGTTGTCAGCCATGTCCTGTTACCTCCTTTGCGATTGGCGCCAGCTTCTGCTCCAGCTGCCAGCAGGCCTTCATCCGGTCCGTGTATTCGTCCAGGGCCTGGCGCAGGCGGGCATCCGCGTCCGATTTGGCCTTCTCGATGGACGCGGCCATGGAATCTACGATGTCTTTCGTGACGGGGACCGCCTCGGCCGCGCTGGCGCTGGAGGAACGGGTGATGTCTACTGCCTCGTCCCTGGAATAAGCGCCGGCCTTCGCGATGTCCGTGGTGTACCCGCTGCGGTCCGGCGCCCACCACACGTCCATGCCGATCTCGGCGGAACGCGTCGGGTTCCGGATGAGCATGCGGGCCGTCTTCGGGGCGCTCATGACCAGGGGACGAGGTAGTTCTCCCCGTCCTCGTCCAGGACGGCGTAGTCGAAGGCGGTCTCGCCCTCGCCGGCTTCCAGCCGTTTCAGCATCCCGTCGTAGTACGGGTTGTCCCCGTTGCGCAGCTTCGCGAGGACGTCATCGGGGACGTCCAGCTCCTGCGATATCTCGGCGGTCCTGCGGACCGCCAGGGTGATCTTCGGCATAGTCTTTACCTCCTATCTGCATGCCCGGCGCGTCATGCGCGCCAGTACGTGACCTCATAGACGGCGGTGTCCACGTCGGTCCCGTCGGGCGCCTTCTCGGTTCCGGGGATGACGTTCAGGTCCTGGATCTGCCGGTAGTCGGGGCAGTCGGGAAAGAAGCGCTTCCCCAGCCAGCGGAACACGTCGTAGGGGTCCTCGCGGACGATGCCGTACTCGTGGTTCCCGGTGACCTTGATGACCGCTTTCTTCTTGGCGTGTCCTGCGTCGTAGGCCGCGAGCTTCTTCGCGTCCACGGATCCGTAGCCCTGCCAGTGCTTCAGTCTTGCCATTCGAGGCCCTCCTGTCTTATTCGTTTTCGGGTTCGCTGTACACGATGAACCAGTCCCCGTCCCAGTCCAGGCAGTGGATGGTGCAGTCTTGCCGGAGCAGCCTGGCTTCGGCTTTCTCGGCGGACTGGCGCGTCGCGAACGTCATGTGCTTCTTATTTTTGGTCTTGATCAGCATCGTTCTCCTCCGTGCCTTCCGGGTCCGGTCCCCGGTCCGGGAACAGGTGTTCTGCCTGTGTCTGCGTCATGCATACGATGCGCTGGTCGAACTCGGCCATGCCGCGGCCTACCAGGTCCATGGCTTCGTCGTCGCTGATGGACGAGACGTTCCAGGCGAAGGCCTCCGGGATCTCGGTGCCGGGGACGGGCACGCCGTCGGACGTGGCCGTGACGGACGTGGCATAGGCCATGTGCACGGCGCCGTAGGCCCGGTTGGCCTTCTCCAGCCGCTGTTTCAGGGTCTCCAGCCAGTCCAGGGCCTGTCGGCAGGCGCCCCGGGCCCTGGCGTCCTCCAGCTTCACGGCTTGGGCGGCGAGCTCCGCCATGGCTTCGTCCAGGCCGCAGCCTTCCATAGGGCGCAATGCCGGCGCCCCGTCGAAACGGAACGCCGGCATGGAGAAGTCGGTCCTGAATTCTTTATAGGTCTCTGTCATAGGGTCATCCTTCCTGTCCGCCGGCCCTGCCGATGGACGAGAACAGGCGCTCGATCTCGGGTCCCGGGAGGGTCTCCTCGAAGAGCAGCCGCTCGGAGAGCATCTCGACCAGCCTGAAGTTGGCCTTTAACAGGCCGAGGCACTCCTGGTACAGTTCCTGGGAGATCCGCCGCACGTGGGCTGCCGTGGATTTCGCGTCGGCAAGGCGGTCCTGCATGAGCACGGACATGTCCAGCAGGCCTACCTGCTCGTCGAAACCTAAGCGGTCGCAATACTGGACCAGGAGCCTGGTGGCCTCGCTGATGTCGTTGCTGGCGCCGGTGGAGGGGTCCTTGAAGGCGATCTCCTCGGCGGCGCGGCCGGCATAGAGCACCATCACGCGCTGGCGCATCTCGGACGCGGTCATGAGCTGGCTGGGGCGGTCCTCGCCGATGACGGCGCCGCCGACGCCTGACGTGGTCCCCTGGATGCTGGCACGGGAGATGCCCTGGCCGCAGAGCCATGTCATGGCCGCGTGGCCGGACTCATGGACCGCGATGACGCGCTTGTCCTTCTCGTAGTGGTCCTTCTTGGAACGGCTTCCCTGGAAGACCTTCTTGTCGATGGCCTCTTCCAGGCTCGCAGCGTCGACGGCGGGCTTCCCTGCCATGGCCGCCACGATGCCGGCCTCGTTGCAGACGGCCGCGATGTCGGCGCCGGTGAACCCGGGCGTCTGCTTGGCCACGGAGCGGATGTCCACGCTCTCGTCCAGCTTCAGGCCGCCCAGGTAATGGCGGAACAGTTCCTCGCGGACGGTGTAGTCCCGGGGCGGGTTGACCGTCACCTGCCGGTCGAAGCGGCCGGGGCGGATCAGGGCCTCGTCCAGCTCGTCGGGGCGGTTGGTGGCCGCGATGACGAACACGCCCTCGCGGGCGTCGAAGCCGTCCATCTGCTCCAGCAGGGCGTTGATGGTCTGGTCGTTCTCGCTGGTGTTGCCAGCCTTGTCGCGCTTGCCGCCCACGGCGTCGATCTCGTCAAGGAAGATGATGCAGGGGGCGTTCTTGCGGGCCAGCTTGAACAGGTCGCGGACGCGCTTGGCGCCTACGCCCACGTACATCTCGATGAGGGCGCTGGCGGACTGCTGTATGAAGGGCACGCCGGCCTCGCCCGCCACGGCCTTGGCCAGCAGCGTCTTGCCGGTTCCGGGAGGGCCCTGCAGCAACAGTCCCTTGGGGATCCTGGCGCCTACGCCGTCGCCCAGCTTGGGGTCCTTCATGAGCTGGACGATGAACTTCAGGTCGTCCACGGTCTCGTCCTGGCCGATGACGTCGGAGAACTTGATGTCCGAGGTCTTGAGCAGGGACTTCTGCCCGCCGCCCATGCCGGCCATGGGGCCGCGCGTGACCATGTTCAGCACCATGAGTCCCAGGCCGAGATACAGGGCGATGGATATGATGTCCATCATGGTGGACAGCATGCCGTCGGCGGTGTACATGGTGGGGGTGGCGCCGTTTTCCAGCCAGTAGGCACGGGAACCCTCCAGCCCCGGGTACTTCACCTTCCAGGTGTGTTCCGGCGGGTACTCGTAGTCTTCCCGTTCCTCGGGCGTCATGTTGACGGTGTTCTCGTCGAACGTGGTCACGGTCATGTATTCTTCGTTCTTGCTGTAATAGATCTTGTCGATGTGGCCGGCCTCCAGCTCCGATATGAAGTCCTGGTAGGGCATGACCGGGATCTCTTTTCCGGGCATGGGGCTGCCGGCGATCCGTATGGCAAGGGTCAGCGCCACGGCGGCTGCCACCAGGACCCACATGTTCTTCGGGTTCCCGAGGAACTTTTCGGCCCATTTGCGTATCTTGTGCTTCATGCGCACCGTCCTTTCCTCGTCATTTGGCGACGAACATGTACAGGATCACGGCCGCGGCGACCACTGCGTCGATGGCCGGTTCCGTCAGGTACAGGGTGTTCAGCGCGTCCTTGTCGTCCCAGTCGATGACGGCTAATCTGTTCTCGTAGAACGAGCTGAAGCCGACCCGGAAGACCAGGTGCATGAGCAGCCCCACGAAGCCCCAGGGCAGAGGCGTCAGGCATCCGATGCCGTAAATTGTTTCACATACCAGGTCGAATACCAGCAGTTTCAGCCCGTTGTTATAGTCGGCCCCGAAAGCCGAGTGGCGGGAGGGCAGGGGTGTGCCGTAGAGCTTATGGCAGGCGCGCCAGTGCCGGTAGGCCGCGACCTTCTCGTCGTGCCATTCCTTCCCGAATGCCGTGGATAAGAAGCCCGCGGAACCCAGCACCAGCATGGCCGAAGCGGCCAGCTTCGTGTCCTGGGGGAGGGGCGGCCACGGGTGGTGCAGGATCCAGGCGAAGCCAGTGGCTGCCAGCATGACCATGATCCAGGTCATCCGCACCGTGTCGAAATTCATGTTTTTCTGCTGCATTGTCAGGTTCCTTTCTATCGCGCCTGCGGGCTGAGCCATGACTGGCTGCCGGGGTCCTTCGGGTCGAGCCGGAGCACCGGGACGTGTTTTTTCAAGGCGTAGTCCACGCAGTTCTTCGTGCCGCCGGTGCTCCCGTCCCATACGGCGATGACCATGCCCGCATGGTCCACCATGTACTCGTTGCGCTTCTGCATCATCCAGGCCTGGTACGGCGCGTCGGTCACCAGTACCTTCTCGTCGCACTTGGACAGGATGGCGTCGTACAGGTTCCGGGAGCGCTCCGGCCACCTGGACGAGTGGCCTCTGCACGGTATGGCGGCGTTCAGGCGGATCCCGGCGCCGTCCCGGTTCAGGTCGATGACGGCCAGGGCGGCCAGCTGGTCGATCCCCAGGGCCATGCCGGTCCATAAGGCCCCGCAGGCGTGGCGCCGGAACAGCGTTTTGAGCTCCGCGCGTATGGCCATGTAGCCGGGGGCCATCAGGTCGTAGCCGAAGAGCTTGTCCGGGCGGTGACCGGTGATCGCGATGGTGTTGGGCATTTCATGTTCTCCTATCATACATGGATCCCGAGGGCCGGACGGGCGTCGTAATGCATGCCGCCCCAGGTGCCGGGGGAGTTGACGCCGTTGAGGTATTTGACGGCGGTGCCTCCCGCCCTGGCCCAGTCCTCCAGGTTCCGGTTGAAGTTGTCCATCAGTACGGTCCGCCTGTTCAATGCCGCGAGGCGCATGCGCGCCATGATGACCTGGGCCTTGTCCCCGTCGGCGATGATGAGCCGGGTCGAGGGGTCGAACCAGGGCATGTGGCATCTCAGCCATGCGGTCTTGTCGTACCGGACCCATGGCAGGGTGGAGCGGACCGACGTGAGCAGGTAGGACGGGATGCCGGCCTGGACGGCCCTGTGGAACAGCCCGATGGCGTGCCAGTCCGGCGTGCAGTGCCGGAAGTAGTGCAGCTCCTCGTCCTCGTAGATGGCGAGCCCGTTCCCGCGGCCCTTATTCTTGTCATATGCGTCGCGGTCGTAACGGGCGATGACCCCGTCCATGTCGAAGAACAGGGCCTGTACCGGCTCAGTCACGGCGGGACGCGTCCGTCGCTTCGGGCATTTCCCAGTCGGCGCCGGCTACGATGGCCCCGGTCTCCATGGCGTTCACCGCACTGATGGCGCCGTCGGAGGACGCGGCCGTGACGGAGATCCCTCCGAACATGGCCACGGTGACCTCGTACTGCTTCGTCCCTGCGCCGTACGTGCCATCGCTGGCCTGCCGGGTCTGCTCGCGGACCAGGGCGTGGATGCGGGCCTTCACGTCCTCGGGCATGGCATCGGTGATGCCGTGGTCCCGGGACGCGTCGGACAGGTACATGTCCAGCTTCTCGGCCTGGATGGTCCCGCCTTCCAGCCCGTAGGCCTCGCGGATGATGTCGCTGCAGGCGGTCATGGCGCCGTACATGGCCCCGGCGTCCTCGTTGCCGGGCTTCGAGCCCGTCTCCACGGTCAGGCCGGCGTCCTCCAGGGCATTGATGGCCGCGTGGACCATGGCGTAGCCCTTCCAGGCCCTGTCGGCCATTCTTTCTATCGTTTCCTGGGTATAAAGGTTCATAGCTGCCTCCTGTTCCCGGGGCGCTGCCCCGTAGTCAGTACCAGTTTCAGTTCTTTCCCGCGCCCTGCAGGGCATCCAGCTCCTCCCTGGTCAGGTCGGAGGGGTAGAGTGCCTTGGTCTTCGTGCAGGCCAGCCATCCGGCGATGGTCTCGGGGCTCTGCTGCAGGATGTACCGGGCGCAGGCCTCTTTCGCGGCGCCGACTTCCGTCAGATGGTCGAACTTCAGCGCCAGGCGGAACTCGAATTCCTTCCCGGCGTCGATGGCCGGCACTGGGTTCACGTACGGCATGTCACACGCTCCTTTCGGACGCGATGTCCGGGCCGGGCGGCACCATGTGCTGCATGTCGGCGGAGTCGACCACGTCCCAGCGGATCCAGGACTCCTCGCCGGAGACGGCGCCGGTCCATTTCAGGATGGCCAGGCCGCCGGTGGGCTGCAGGGACTTGTTGTGGTCCACCGCGTTGCCGTTCTCGTCGGCCTGGATATGGCGCTCGGATTCGAAGTCCGCGATCAGGTAGCCCTCGGCGGACGGGCGGTCCGGGAAGGCCAGGATCTCCGTGGCGTCGTAGGAGCAGGAGATGGCCAGGTAGGCTCCCGGTACTGCCGGCAGGTCCTCGCACAGGTTCAGCACGGGGTCCGCCACGCGGCCTGGGCGGATGTTCAGGGAGATGATCTCGCTGCCGTCGGGCATCCTGTCCACGCACCAGGGGCGGGACAGGTCGACGCACACGCACCAGAACACGGCGACGCTGCCGGTGGCGGCGTTCCAGCCGGCGTACATGAGGTTGCCGTCGCCCATGGGCTCGGACCTCAGCAGAGCGCCGGGGTTCTCCGCGCACCATGCCGCCACGGCGTCAGGGTCCATGCCCGGATCATCGGCAGAGAGCAGGGCCGCCGCCTGGGGCAGGTTGAACATCCGGAAATAGTTGTCCTTCATGGCGGAGCCGTCCCGGAGTCCCGGGAACATGCCCGTCACGGCGTCGGGCCACAAGGCGCCCTGTGGCGCGGTAGCGGCCATGGCCACGGACCCGGCGGCCGATACGCCTTCCAGCAGTTTGTCGTAGTTGTCCGGGGCCCGCAGGGACATGTCCCCGATGACGGACGCGGCGGCGCGGCAGGCCTGGTGGAAGGATACGTTCTTCAGGTAGTCCAGGATGCCGGCGTCCCGCATGGGCGTGTCGGAGGACGCCTCGAACTCGGGGTCGGCAAGGTAGCCCTTCTGGCCGCCGCAGCTGAAGGCCGGTCGCGCGGGGTTCTTTCCGGCACCCGCGGGGATCAGCCGCATGGCCCCGGTGAGCAGCCCTACGGTGGCCGTGGACAGCGTTATCTTGTCAGGTTTCATCTGCAGTTACCTCCTTCTTGCTTCTCGTGTCGTGGATCAGCTTGCGGACGCGGTGCTCCGGGTTGTCCATCTCGAAGCTGATGGCGGCGCTTTCATCGGGGAAGAGCGCCACGCAGTCGTGGTCGAAGATGTTGTTCCGGCTCAGGCCGTCGGGACGGCTGTTCCAGCGTTCGAACACGGCCCAGCACTCCAGGTCCTGGAGGGATTGCCGCTTATATGCCGCGGCAAGGGCCTCCAGGACCATCTGCTCGGCGGCGTATTTCAGCAGGCACACGCATTCGGACGAGCTGAACAGGGTGATGCCGTTGGACGTGAGCAGCCGGGCGAATGGGCCGGAGCATTTCGGCGGCTTCCCGCCCTGCCTGTCCGGCGCGCCGGGGTAGCCCGCCGCCTTCTCCCATTCCCTCAGGGGTATGTTGTTCAGGTCCCGGTCCGCCAGGTAGGCGTCGATGAGCCTGTCCAGGCCTCCAGGCACGAATTTCCGCACGTTCTCCTGGCCGAGCCTGTCCATGTATCTCTGGTATTTCGCGGAGAAGCTGATCCCGCGGGGGTTCTTGATCCCGCATGCTTCGTCAAATGTCATGAGCGTTCCCTCCTGTCATGTCTCCGGATATCCGCTCCGGGTCCCATGGATGGTACGGGTCCCCGTACAGCAGTTCCCGCGGGGCCGGCTTCCGGTGGGTGAGGGCGTCCAGCACCTGGTCCACCCTTGTCTTCGTGTCGGCGCATACGGTGACGGCGCCGTGCTCGCGCAATTTCCTGGCTACGGCCTCCTGGAGCGGCGTGGGCCTCTCCCCGGGACGCTTGAGCTCCAGGAACCAGTGGGTCTTGTCCCAGACCATCAGGCGGTCCGGGATGCCGTTGCGGCCGGTGTTCTTCAGTAGAAAAATGTCCAGCTCCTGGCAGCGCCGTTCCAGGTGCCCTTCGACGGTGCTCTCCAGGGCCTTCTTGCGGCCGGCCATGGCTACAGCCCTACGGACCGCTTGGCGAGCCTGTCCGCGCGCTCGTTTCCGGGAATGCCGGTGTGGGCCGCTACTTTATGGAACGTGATGTCCATCTTGAACTCGTCCATGGCGGATTTCATGAAGCGGGCGTAGGCCATGGTGCCGGCCTTGTTGGCCTTCCAGGCGCCGGTGGCCCAGCACTCGATGCCCATGTAGTCGTAATAGATGTCCAGTTTGGACAGCCCGTGGCCCATGGCCTCCTGGACCGCGTCCATGCAGCCGAGGATCTCCCCGGCCACGTTGCGCATCTCGGTGAAGGACGGGTTGTCCGTGCTGCCGGAGAGCTCGACCTCGGTCCCGTCTTCCAGCACAAGGAACCCGCCCCAGCCGGACACGCCGATCTTCTTGTTGTAGGAGCCGTCCACGAAGGCGTAGGGCGGCGTAGGCGCGCCGGCTGCCGCGTTGCCTTCCGGGGTGTCTTTTGCGGGCGCGTCGCCGCCCATGTACGCCTCCGCCTCTTCCTGGGACGGGAACGATTTGTATTCAGCGCCGGAGAAGCCCTTCACCTGGTCCTGGCATTCGGGCCAGGTGGCGTAGATGCCGGGCGTCCGGCCTTTCCTTACCGCGTAGTATTTCATGCTGCGTCCTCCTTTCGGGATGATGCACTGCCGGGCTTACAGCTGCTTGCAGTCCGGGCACCAGGTCCTGCCGCCGGAGAGCGGCTCCAGGCACCCGTACCGGATCCAGGCCGGCATCTCGGGGAACAGCTGGTCCAGCCGCCCGGCAGAGCGCCCGATCTTCTCGTACTGCTCCAGGTTCTTTTCTTCCTCGCCGGACAGCGTATAGGTCACGGCCTTCCCACAGGCCGCGCAGGTACATCTCAGGGTCATTGTCTCTTCATTCTGCCTTTCCTGCCAGGCGCGCCGGCGTTATTCCATGGGGCGGAAGACCGCCTCCCAGCAGCTGCCGAAATCCGTCTCCACAGGGCCGTCCACGGACTCGCAGACATATCTTGTTCCGTCGGGCGCGGTCCAGCCTTCGGTGGGCACGTCGTCCTGCCCGCAGCCGTCCTCCACCAGGTAATAGTTGGAGGTCCAGACCTCGTCGAAGGGGCCGTGCCAGTAGGACTCGCTGTAGACCATGGGAGGAAGGTCCATGCCGGACTCGCCTTCGGTCTGTGCAGCGCAGCCGGGAAGGAGCAGGCCGAGCAGCATGGCAGATAGGAACACGGCGGCTTTGGGGAGCATATGCTCGAACATGCCGTTCTTTTTGGCGCGCGTGGCATCGTTTCTGTCGGTGGTGTTGCTTTTATTCCTGTCGTTCTTGTTATACATGCGTTATTCCTTCCTCTTCGTCGTTATGTGGCTGTCCGGCGTGATGGCCCGCACAGCCTATTATATAGCATCCTGGCGCTGATTGCCACTATAGGATGTCAACAGGGTACCGGTTTTTCAGTGGCGGTCCTTGATGCCGTCCACCAGGCCGTAAGCGACGGCCTCTTCGGCATCCAGCCAATGGTCGCGCTCCATGTCGGCACGGACCTGGTCGATGTCCTTCTCGCAGTTGTCCGCCATGATCCGGGTGAGCTTGTCTTTTAATTTTTTCATGCGCTCCACGGCGATGATCATATCCGTGGCCTGGCCCTGGCAGCCGCCCAGGGGCTGGTGGATCATGATCTCGGCGTTGGGCAGCACGAAGCGCTTGCCCTTGGCCCCGGAGGACAGCAGGAACGCGCCCATGCTGGCGGCCATGCCCGTGCAGATGGTGGACACGTCGCACTTGACGAACTGCATGGTGTCGTAGATGGCCATGCCGGCCGTGACGGAGCCGCCGGGGCTGTTGATGTAGAGCCAGATGGGCTTGCCCGGGTCCTCGGATTCCAGGAACAGGAGCTGGGCCTTGATCAGGGCGGCGCTCTGGTCGGTGACCTCGCCCTCCAGGAACACGATGCGGTCCTTCAGGATCCGGGAGAAGATGTCGTAGGCGCGCTCGCCGCGGCCGGTGGTCTCGATGACGGTAGGCACCAGCATGGCGCGGGCCCCGTAAGGGACGCCTGCGTCCTGCATGTAGGCGGGGTATCGGGAATTCATATCGTAGATGTGGTCCATATGGCAGTTTCCTCCTATTTTGTTGGATGATGGCTTATCGGTTTTCCATCGCCGCTTCCGCGCGTATGGCCGCGACGATGGCAGGGTGGTTGTAAAGGCATGCGTCATCGACGTGGTCGGCATGCGGGAGCGGCTTTTCAGCGGCTTCCCGTAAATCGTTCAGCGTCCTGATGCCGTACATGTCCAGTACGGAACGTATGTTTGGTTCGTTGGCGGGCTTTCCGCCGGGGAATAAGATATCCAATGGGTCTTTGCTCATGGCATGCCTCCTGCATGGTGTCGGGTTTACGGGTTCAGCGCCGCCCTATGGGCAGCATGACGGGGTATCCGTTGGGCATCTCGCCCAGCATGGCCACCAGGTGCATGTCCCTGTAGCTCTTATAGTTTTCGCGGAGCCAGTCGACGACCTGGTAGACCTGGTCCAGGTTCGCGGGGATGCTGACGGTGTCCTCGGTGTAATACTTGCCGGTCTCCTTGAACAGTGTGACCTTGATGTCCATAACGGCGGCCTCCTTCTTATCGGATTTATCGGATTCATCTGATTTCGGTCCGGGGTAGGGCACGTATTCGTTTTTGTAATATACGCCCATGGCGACAGCCTCTGCTTTCCCTCGCGGTCTTTCCGCGGCGATTTTATTTTATCTCACCAGTCCTCGTCTCCGTCGTCATGGTACGCGAACCAGTCGTCCCTGAAATGCTCGTGTATGATGTCGTCCAGGGACTTCTCCGGGTGGCGCATGGCCTCGTCGGTGACGGCGTCCAGCGACCGGAAGGGCTCGTACTCGTCCATGAGCTCGTCCATGCGGGTGAACCATCCCGGCATGAGCCGGTACATGGCGTCTTTTACGGCGTCGTATATGACGTCCCGGCTGATGCGCCCGCCGGCGTCGTTGCAGGCGGCGTTTATACTGTGATACGCCGGGCACTGGTTGTTGCTTCTATAAGGGCATTTGTTCTCTCCGGGCATCTATGCGCTGGCCCTGCCCTTTCCCTCGCGGATCTCGCGGCGGACCTGCATCAGGATCTGGCCCAGCTTGTTCTGGCCCTTGCCGTAGCAGACGCCCCAGTAGAAGTCCTTCCAGTAGTTGCCCTCGATGAGCTGGGCGTCGCCCGTGGCGAGCAGCTTCTCGGCAAGGTCCCGGTTCTGGGTGAACTTGGCGCGGACGATCTCCAGCATGATCCCGTCCTTTACGGACTCCCAGTCGGGGCGGAGCTTCACATGGCGGCCCGCGTTCTTGGCCGTGCCCGGGGACATGACGGCGAACCGGCGCCTCTCGTCGGGATCCGTGCACTTGGCGGCCTGGAAGGCGGCCTCGCTGTTGGCATAGGTGATCCCCTGGTATTCCACGGGGCAGTTATGGAAATTGGACAGGAACCGGTAGTCCCCGTCGAAGCGGTCGATCTTATCAGGCATAGTCGTTGTTTACCTCCATAGCTTTCTCTACCGGCCCGTCGGGCCAGCACGTGATGCGGCTCTTGCCGCATTTGGCGCATTCATAGCGGTACATCTCCCGGCCGCCGCCGTACCCATGGTCGCAGTCGAACACGGTGCTGGCGTACTTCCAGCCGTGGCCGTTCTTACGGCAGTCCATGCGCTGTCTTAACTTCTCCAGCAGCATCATGCGCCGGACACCTCCCAGAACCGGTCCTCCGGGCCGGCCGTGTCGTAGATCCCTTCGCTGTCCGGCTTCTGGCTGCACCAGATGCGGAATCTGACCCTGGTCTGTTCCGGGAACGCCCTGCGGCAGTCGTGAGGGGAGAGGGGCACGTAGTAGCGGCCCCGCGAATCCCCGGACCGCATGTGCAGGACGCATCCCGGGCGGTCCTTCGCGGACAGGAACTTCTCCAGGAACCCGCTGACAGTGACGTACCCGCCATTCTTGCTGTTTCTCGGCATCATATCGTTTCTCCTATCGGGCCTTTCTGCCCGTCTTTTCCGCGCCTTTCCAGCTTGCTCGGCCGGCGCGCCCCCGGACGGCGCGAAGCTCGCCCGGGAACGGCCTTGCGGCCTTATCGCTTGGCCTTCCTGGCCGCGTTGTTCTCCTCATCTTCCAGGTGCTCGGGCATGCCCTCTTCGGTGGCGTCCAGCCATGGCCTGGTCTCGGCTTCCTTGTAGTCGACGTAGATGAGCTTCTTCATGCCGGGCGTGGTGTCCCGGCTGTACCTGTCGGACCGGTAGAGCACCCTGGCGTCGTCGGTGACTTCATGCGTGACGATGGCGATGGGCTCGTCGGTCTCGTATTTGTGGCATCCAGCGTAGAGGCGCGCCGCGATGCGCTGGGGATAGGTCTCGCAGGGCAGCTCGAAGTTGCCCAGATAGACGTCCCCGGCCTGGTCGGTGCACGCGTCCACGTCGATGCCGGGGTAGTCGGCTTCCTTCGGCTCGATGTCCGCATGGAGTACCATGCCGCCGCGGCGGAGCCGCAGGGACATGTGGGTGATGGACGCCCGGTCCAGGCCCAGTGCGTCCGCGAGCGCGGCGAGGCCGAAGGTGCGGGTGACGTCCCCTGATTTAATGGCAAGCTCCGCATGGGGCGGCAGGAGCCCGTTGGCGCCGGTCTTTTCAGGTTTCGCAGCCGCGTGCGCGGCGGGGGCCCCGGCGGACTGGATCTGGCCCAGGAGCCTGTCGTATACGGCGAGCCTGCCCCGGGCGTTCTCGGCGTCCCGTTCGGCGCTGGCAAGGAGCCTGGCGTAGGCCTTGTTCGGGTCGCTGTCCTTGGTCCAGAGCTCGGCGGCACGGGGCTTCTCCAGCCACCTGGTGTCCACGCTGACGGGTTCGCCGCCCAGGTCCGGCACGAGGCGCATGCGCCCGGCGATGATGTCCAGGGACTCCTGGGTGTAGCCCTCGCATGTGAGCCCGCCGGGCATGGCCTTGAACCGGTAGTATTTCTTCTGCTGTTCTGATTTCGTCATGTCAGACCTCCTTTTCCAGGAACCGCGCCAGGTAGGCAGTCCATTCCGGCGCGTCCTGCTCCCGGAACAGCGCGTTCAGGAACGCGACGCAGGTGTCCCATCTCATGTATGCCTCGACGCGGCCCTTCTCCGTCAGCATGAGCTTCGGGAGGCGCAGGATCTTGTCGAACATGTGCCGCACGGCGCTCTCTTTGGTGCATGCCGTGTAGCTTTCGTAGCTCAGGTCCTGGTTGGGCCATTCGTCCCTGTCGAAGAAGGGCATGCCCACGACGCCGTCATAGGCCGCGAGCCTCGCGATGCCGGAGGCGCCCATGATGGAGAGCATGTCCGCGTCCGAGGCGGCCTTTGCCTCCGGCGTCTCCGGGGACAGCCCCTTTAACCTCTTGGAATAGCCGAACCGCATAAGGTCTCCGGCTATGACGCGCGCCGTGTCTTCCGGGATGCCGGCCTGGCGCATGATCCGTTCGGCATTCGGGACGCCGCCGCCCGGGCTCGGGAACTGCTTGTAGTCGTCGGCGTCATGGAGCAGCGCGACTACGGACGCGGCAAGCGGGTCGGCCTTGTCCGGCAGGCACATGAGGGCGAGGCGCTCGACCTCGAGGGCATGCCCCCAGCCGTGCTCCGGCGCTGCCTTGGACAGGTGCTCCCGGGCGAGGGACCGGACGCTGTCCAGCATCCCCTGCGTGATCCCGTATCCTGGTATCTGCATATGGCATTCTCCTATCTGTCGCTGTCGGCGGCACCGGAACCGGTGCGGGTCTCGGGTTCCTCCTGGTACAGCCCGTACTTCTCGTAGATCTCCAGTACGGAACGCCCGCGGCTGCCCTGGTAATAGGGGATCAGGATGGTGGTCCCGGAGAGGAGCACGTCGCCGTAGTTCTTGTTGGTGCGCTGGAGCAGGGTCAGGTACTGGCGCATGTCCGGGAACTCCGGGTTGAGGGCCGCCATGTCCTCTGCGATGGACCACATGGTGTCGCCGGACTGTACGGTGTATGTAGCGTAGACCAGCTCCCGGCCGTAGTCACGGACCATGTAGCGGGAGTTGTGACGCATGACGGAGCCGGTGATGATCACGCCCAGGAGCAGCCCGAAGGCAGGGAGCCCGAGCATGATGATGTAGGGCATGGCGCGGTCGAGCATCTTCTGCATGGGCGTGCGGCGGGGATGGGTACGGCGGCGGGGCGCCTGGCCGGCGGTCTGCGCGCGGTTCATCCGGGCCGTATCGTCGCGGCGGGTGTTCGTTGTTCTTTCCATGGTTCGTTCCTCCTATCGTTCCTGCCGGCAACGGCCGGCGTTCTTGCAATGCCTTGCGTTCGTCTGCCCAAGCCGCCCCGGCGCGGAGCGTCGGGGCGGCTTTCCGGCATAAGGAAAAAAAATCCCGCGGGGAACGCGTCCCCGGCGGGATATGGCGCGGATGCGCCTGCAGGGGCCGTCCCCCGCTTCTCGGATCTTAGCGGCATGGAGCCTGGGGAATCGAACCCCGGTACATAGGAGAGCACCTTCCGTCCGGTCCTGGGCTGCCGACCCGTGACTGGTGGGCGATCCTGCCATTTCCCGCCGCAAGGGCGGTCCTATGGGCGGCGATAGGATATGTCCCATGCCGCCCTGCGTTTATTCTTCGCCTGTATCCGTGCCTGCATCGCCGGTATCTTCGCCGTCACTGGATCCCGTACCGGCTCCGTCATCGCTGCCGTCAGGATTTTCCGTGCCGGCTTCCGGCTGGTCCTGCGTATCGGCGGGCTGCGCGGCCCAGGCGGAGGGGAAACCGCTGTCCGATACGGGCGGCACCATGGTCCGTACGATGTCCTGGAGGGACGGGTAGCGCTGGGACAGGTACTGGTCGGCCATGGACGCGTCCATGACGCCCAGGAAGCACTGTCCCTGGCAGCACATGAGGATCCAGTATTCATGTAGGTCCTCGTCGTATACCTCTCCGCCGTCAGGGTCCGGGGCATAGCGCACGGTGCGTTCCGCCAGGATGACGGGCATGGCGTTCCCGGCGTTGTCCTGGCCCTCGTAGTAGTCGACGGCCGTGAGGGTGTTCTCCAGGCGGTAAGGGTCCTCCCGGCCGGCGAGGGCGTCGTACTTCCCGGATTCCAGCAGGCTGTCGTAGCCCTCCGGGATCCGCCAGGTGAAGTACAGGGGGTCCGTGGACTGGGCCGATACGTCCATGGCGGTAGGCTTCACGAAGGCGCCGCCGTTCTGCTCGAAGACGCCGAAGCCCAGGGGCATGGTGAACTTGAAGGCCTTCTGGCCGGAGGGGTCAACGGCGTTCAGGGTCTGGCCCTCCAGGACCTCGTACCCGTCGTAGCGGAAGGCGTGGCCGTCGTCCCTGCCGCCGGTATCGTTCTCCTGGTAGCCGCCCTGGCCGCTGCCCTCGCCGTACACGTAGCCCGGCGCATCGCCCGTGCCCGTTCCGTCTTGGTCCGGTACGCCCAGGGACTGGGAGGGCACGTCGTCGCCGGTGGTGCCGGGGCCGATGTCCTGGTTTTTGGGGATGGCCATGGCGATGGCGTACGCGATGATGCCGATGACCACTACGGCCGTCACGGCGCGGGCCGCGTACTTGTCCCGGAGGGCCGGGTCCATGTCTTTCAGTTTCCGCAGGGGGCCGGGCAGGCGGGCCGGCTTCTTCTTCCTGCTCTTGGTTCCGTCGTCAAGGTTCTTCATGGGATCTGTCCTCGCTTTCTTTCTCAGGGTCGTATCTGGGCTGCAGGGCCCGGAACGCCTCCAGCATCACGGTGTCGCCGCAGGGCATGTCGCCCTCCGGGTCCCTGGCCATGTCTGCAAGGGCGGCCCGGCCCGCGGCCGTCACGCCGTCCAGCAGCTCCAGGGCGAACCGGGACGCCTCGATGACGCGCCCCACGGCGCCCTCGGCGCCGGACGACGTGTCGTAGGTCTCGTTCAGGGCCGCATAGGCGGCGGAGCACAGGTTCATGCAGATGGACTCCAGCTCCGTGCCTTCTTTCGCATTCGCGGCGCAGGCCGCGGCCCTGCCGTAGGCTCCGCTCAGGGCGTCGCGCTGGGCGCTTCCCTGGACGGCGAGCCGCCGGAACCCTTCCAGCCCGATCATGCCTCCCAGGATGCCGCAGGCCGTATCCAGCCCCTGGTGGCGGCTGTCCATGTAGAGTGTGCCGGTGCGCTGCACGATGTCCCCTGCCATCATCTCGCGGAACGCGTCCACGACGGCGTAGGCATCTGCGAGTTCCCGGCGGCTCACGGTGATCATGTCGTTGGTATCTGTCATTTGTCGTACCATCCTCCTTCCCAGTAGTCGGCGAGCCCCCATTCGACGAAGGGGGAGACGTAGCCCCATTCCCCGTCGGACAGGGTCATGGTCCTGGTCTTCCGGATCGCCGCCGCGACCTTCGCCCACATGGGGCCTTTCCCGCGGGTGTAGACGGCAACGGCCAGCATGGGGCCCCAGGTGCCGAACTGGCCCGGCGGCCACATCTCGCAGAACTTCATCCGCGGGACGCTGCCGGTGGCCTGGGCCGCCCAGTGCTTCGCGATGAGGGCCGTGATCATGTCCCAGTAGAGCCAGTCGGACTCGTCCTGTGGGCCGGAGAGTTTCTCGTAGATCTCATGGGTGCCCCATTCCGGGTGCTCCCAGCGGGCGAGCATCTGGGAGTGGGTCGTGCCGATGGCCGGGCCTGCAGGCTCCTGGGCCGCCGCGGCGGCCTGGACGCACCGGAACGCGGCCATCAGCTCTCCTCCCCGGCCGCGCTTTCCTTGGCGGCCTGCTTCTTCTTCCCGTCCTCTGCGAAGGGGTCCGCGTAAGGGTGCGCATGGGACGCGTCCAGCACGCGGATCACGATGTCGGACCAGTGGCGGGACAGGCTGTCGCCCTCTTTGTCCACGGGCTCCCAGGCCACGGCGTACACCCGCCGGTAATAGGACTCCATCATACCATAGTTCCGCCAGGAATACCACTCCTTGAAGCGGCTTTCCACGAAACTTGTGCAGTCCACGCCCATCTGCCGGTACCCCAGCAGGGCCCAGCCGGACCGCTCGCCGTCCAGGATGCGCCGGCGGACGGAGTTGATGTCGATGAGGACGTCGGAGAGGTAGCTCTCCACGTAGGCGAGTGGCCGCAGCAGGGCCGTGGCGATGTCCGTGGGCAGGCACCAGGTGGCGCGGTCCTCGTTCAGTCGTGCCATCTCCCGCACGTCGATCGTCGCTTTGGCGATCTCCCGGCCGTTCTCGATCATATATCTGGCGAGGCCGGACATCTCCTCATGTTCCGTGCCGGGGGCCTGGCGGGCCTCCCTGGCTTCGTTGTTCTCTTGGCACATATTCTTTCCTCCTATATGGGGCGGCAGCGCGCGCCGCCGCCCCTTCGTGTCATGCTGTACGGAACTCCCTCCGCACGGCGTCGAGCAGCGCTTCGTTCCCGTAGCCCTTGGCCGCGATGGCCGCCGCCACGGATTCGTCCAGGGTCCCGTCCGCGATGAGGCGGTGGACGATGACAGGCTGCTTCTGGCCTTTCCGGTACAGGCGCCCGATGGTCTGGTCGTAATGCTCCAGGGACCAGGGGATGGAGTACCAGACCAGGGTGGACCCGCCGTCCTGCAGGTTGATCCCGTGGCAGGCGGACGCGGGCTGCAGCAGCATGATCTTGTACTCGCCCCGGTTCCAGGCGTCCTTCATCTCTTCCGATCCGTCGAAGGCCACGGCTTTGTTGCCGGTGCCCGGGTCGATGGTCTCCAGGATCCGCTCCTTGTCGCACTGGAAGTGGTACGCGACCAGCACGTTGCCGCCCGTGTTGTCCACCAGGTACTGGAGCATGGCCAGCTTCTGGTTGTGGATCACGTAGGTGTTGTGGCCGGAGTCGTAGAGCGTCCCGGAGGCCATCTGCAGGAGCTTGGCAGCCATGACCGCGGCGTTGGCCGGCGTCAGGTCGGCGTTCCCGTCCGGGGTCCGGAACTCCGCGAAGGGGTCCACGGCGGTCAGGTCGAAGGTCCTGTTGCGGACGAAGCCCTTGTACATCGCCAGCTCCTCGTCGGAGAGGGTGATGTGGACGTCGTTGACCCGCATGGGCGGCAGGTGCAGGTCGGCCTTCACCGAGATGGCGATGTCGGCGATCTTGGCGAATACCTGGTCCATGGCGCCGGGGTTGGGCTTCCAGCCGACCGCGTGGCCGTTGACCACCATGGTCGAGTGCATGTACTCGTTCCGGAAATGGGTGATATACTTGCCCAGCCGCTGGCCGCCGTCCAGGATCCGGATCTCGGACCAGACATCCTCCAGGGAGTTGGGCATTGGCGTGCCCGTGAGGCCTACCAGGCGCTTCGTATGGGCGGACAGGTCCATCATGGCCTTGGTCCGGTTGGTGGTTCCGCCCTTGAAGCTCTGGAACTCGTCGCAGACCACCATCTCGAAGGGCCATTTATTTTCGTCAAGGCACCAGTCCACCAGGTGGACCACCCGGTCCCGGCTCGTGATGAACAGGTTTACGGACCCCCTGGGCGTGTGCATGGCCGCCTCGTAGAGCGGCGGCAGGTCCTTCTGCTGGATCAGCGTCTTCTTCTTCGTCCGCTGGCTTATCTTCTCCACCATGGAGTAGCACTGGAACGGGAAGCCCCATTTCGCGACCTCGGCGTGCCAGGTGGTCCTGGCGATGGCCTTGGGCGCCACGACGAGGACGTTGCGGGGCTCCAGTATGCCGATGGCGGCAAGGGTCGTCAGGGTCTTCCCGTAGCCGATGTCCAGGAACATGCCGCATTTGGGGTGCATGAGGACGAACTCCAGGCATTTGAGCTGGTAGTCCTCCAGGGCGTCCTGGGCCGCTTTGGGTACTTTGCATTGCGTGCCGTCAGGCATTTGGCATCATCTCCTTCCACCCGGTATTTGACGGGCGCCGCCTCAGCGGGCGGACGCCTCCAGGTACAGGATCCCGCCGGGTTCCGGGACCATGGGCTGTCTGCAGGTGAATTTATAGTTCCTGGCCCATTTCCTGAGCTCTTTCCGGCATTCCTTGGGCGTGCCCCGGAAGAAGTAGGGGTTGCTGCCGTCCCGGAAAGCCACATGGAAGGCGCAGCCCTCTTCCATGACGTCGTAGTGACCGCCGGGCGGCAGGCGCTCCGGCATGGCCAGCTCTTTCAGAGGCAGTTCCGCGCCCTGGTCCGGCTGCCCGCAGAGGTAGGGGACGCCGCCGGCGGTCATGGCCCATACGGGCAGTCCCCAGGCGGCGTAACCGGCCGCGTCGGCGCGGGTGGCGCGGAAGGTCCGGAACCCGTGTTCAGGCATCCGCATGGGCGCCTCCTTCCAGCGCGCATGCCGGCACGTTTCCGGCAGGCATGTCCGGCAGGGGCAGCCGCACGATGCGCGCGTCCTTCCAGGCCCCCTGGGCGTCCGCCATGGCGTCCATGGCGATATTGTCATGGACGATGCCGGCGAGGAACGGCCCGTAGGCGGCCATGGACGCGATGCCCCTGGACCGCTCGGACATATGGTTGGCGTACATCTCGGCGCAGTCCGCGGCCACGAGGCCGAAGGGCGACTCCCGGCGGGACTCGCACCAGCCGCCTGCGCCGGATGCCTGGTTGGGGGCCAGGACGCAGAACAGCATGTCGCCGGATACGTCCAGGGCCGCCGTGCGGCAGGCCTCCCCGCCGCCGGAGCGGCCCCTGAACCGGCGCACGCTCCCGGCCACGCCGAGGTTGTCCATGGCGGCCGTAAGGCCCTGCTCCATGAGCTCGTGGGCGGGCATGGGCGCCACGAGGGCCACACGCTTCGCGCCCAGCTCCAGGGCGAGACGGCAGAGCGTCTCCGACGCGCCTTCCCCGTACTTCAGGACCAGCAGGCAGGGGAGGTCCCTGCTGGCGGCAGCTTCCCGCGCCATGGCCTGGCGCCATGCGCGCATGTCGTTGATGTTCTCAGGCATTTCATTCTCCTATCTTTTTATGCACAGGGTTTCCCAGCGCTGCGCGGCTGGCGCGCATCTGGCTTATGATCAGGCGGACCAGGGACCTGTGGCAGAGGTCCTCGTTGGTGCAGTAGCAGGCCGCGAGCACGGACTGGTCCCGGGTGAGCTCCTCCAGCTCCTGGAGCTTCGCGTAGGGCTCCGGCTGGAGCATCTCCTCCAGGAACTTCGGCGTGTAGTCCTCCCGGAAGGCCTGTTCGTCCCATTTCCCAGCCTTCTTCAGGTCCAGGTAGTGGTACCAGAGCTTCTGGGACGGGGAGAGCAGCGGCACGTGGAAGATGTTCCCCACCGGGTTCTTGGGCATGGCCTTGAGCCCCCGCACGCAGAGCCATATCTGGTCGTAGTTCTCCGGGATGACGGAGCGGAAGCTGCCGGTGTAGAGCCCCGGCACGGTCACCTGCTCCATGGCCCATTCTTTCAACAAGACGAGCCCGGGTATGGTGGCTGACTCGTAGAACTGGTTGTGGGCCGCGTCGAAGAAACGGTCGAAGGCCCTGGCCCGCTGGCACTTCCGGAACGACCACATGAGGCGCTTGTAGCAGGCCTCCCTGTCGTCGCCGTAGAGCACGTCGTCCTCGTCCATGGCGTCCTCCGCAGGGGCCGAGAAATACGGGAAGGACCGCTTCTTCGTGGTGGCCGGGCTGGAGCGCTGGAAGGCGACGTAGTCCAGGGCGAACCTGGACAGCTCCGGGCCGGGGAACTCCGCCGACTGGGCGGGGGAGAGGGCGAGGGGCAGTATCATGGGCACCACGCTTTCCCGGGGTTGGCCACGCCGGCCAGCTTCCCGTTCTCCCGCAGCACGGCGCAGCGGCGGTCCGGTATCTCGGACACCGGCGTGTCGGCCCTAACCGTCGTGATCCCGGCGAGGGAGCATACGTCGCAGGCCTTCATGGCCTTGCCTTTCAGGCAGAAGGCCTGGGCGAGGCCCGCGCCGCCCAGCACGCCCAGCAGCATGCCGTCGGAATCGGTGACCAGCACGTCACCGTGCTTCCTGGCCGTGATGGCCTCGGAGGCCTTGCCGACGGTGTCCGTGGCGAGGACCGTGCCGTAGCGGGAGGCAGCGGTCATCACGTCCTTGGCGGTCCCTTTGCTGGCGCGGACTTCTTTCAATGCCATGTCCAGGAACCTGGACATGGCAGGCGTCACGGACGCGAACCCGGGGCCGTCGTGCACCAGGAAGTTCCTGGCCATGCGGCACATGCGCAGCTTTGACGAGTCCGCGGGCCGTCCCTGCGACTCCATGTTCTTTTCGATGTCCGCTACCTGGCAGCCGCCGAACTCGCGGCAGGCGTCCTCCAGGTCGCGGTAAAGCGACAGGAACGCCGCTTCCGGTTTCGAGTAGTCGAATTTCATGTGTCCTGTTCCTCCTGTGGTGCTTGTGCGTTATCGTTCTCCGGGGCGCCTCCGTCGGGGCTTTCCGCACCGGGGACGTCTTCTTCGGGCAGCGCGGGGAGCTCGTGCCCCTCCGGCGCCCGCAGGTTCAGGCCGCGGATGTAGTCCCAGGTGGCGTCCATGCCGTAGTCCCGCTCCGCGTCCGGGTCGTAGCCCGGCCATTCCCGCAGCAGGACGCGGTATTTTTCATTGACGAACTCCACCTCGCTGTCCATCGGGTCCTCGTAGGACGCCGACAGCGTCAGCTCCGCGGACACGGACTTGGCCATGTCCACCCGCTTCCAGGCCGCGGCCTCGGTCACGTTGACGGCTACGCTGCCGCCGTCCGGGATCTTCCCGTCGTAGACCGTGGGGGCGTAGCTTGTCCCGTCGAAGCGGAGGTTCACCCGGATCCCGTCCGGGTCGATGCCCCGCTTATAGGACGCCTCGCAATAGAACCACAGGTTCCCCTCGGCGTCTTCGTAGAATTCGGCGGAGGCGGTGATATGCTTGTAGGACGGCTGCACCTCGACGGAATACTGCAGCTCGTAGTTGTCCGCCGGCACCAGGGAGATGGCGTATTCCTGGCCCGTATTGTCCGGCCCGACCTCGGCGCCGATGGCCATGGCCTTGGCCTCCTCGTCATGGACGACGTCCATGTCCCGCAGGCGCGACCCGCCGTCCCCGGTGATCTCGACGCCTTCCGGGGCCTGGCCCTCGTACTTGATGACCACGTACAGGTATGCCGGCTCGTCCACCTGGGCGAGGGTCCGGCACTCCCGCCGGTTCTCGTATTCCCACTGGCCCCGCAGCGGGAGTATGCCGGCCATTGCCCAGACGGCGGCCGCCGCGGACATGGCCATGGCACAGGCGCACGCGATGGCAGCGCGGCGCCGGTTCCGCTTCACGCGGGCGATCTCCTTCCTGGTCTCATCCAGTGTCATATTGGCTTCCTCCTAAAAGCGGGGCCGGGCACAACGGCCCAGCCCCGCCTGATGGGGCAGGGAGGCATGTCACTCCTCCCCTTCATCCCCGCCGTCCCCGTCATGGGGCGACGCGTTGCACCAGTTCCCGTAGGTGGTCTGGAGCATGTCGATATAGTACCCGTCGTCCAGGTTGTCGATCAGGCCGCGGGCCGTCTCCTCCGGGAGCTCGTGGAGGGACTGGTTGTAGATGAACATGTTCTGGTCCGGGTCGATGCGGCTGACCTTCATGATGCGGGTGTTGCTGAACTGGGCCGGGTCGACGCCGTAGGCGCGCAGCACGCGGTCCGCCGTGGGGTCGTGGCCCTGGCCCTTGTTCCAGCCGTTGGCCATGTAAAGGTGCGCCCCTTCCGGCTTGATGGCGAAGATCCGGTTGTTGTGCTGGAAGGTGCGGACCTCGCCGTTCACCATGCCGAAGATGTATCGCACGGAGCCCTCGGAGGAGTTCACGATCTGCTGGTACAGCATGAGCAGCTGCGCGGGTGCCAGCTCCTTCTTCACCTTCTCCAGGATCCCGGCGGCACGCCCGATGTCGAAGGGCTCGTCCACGCCGTACCTGATCAGGTAGTCCACCATGAGGCGGTCGATGAGGGCGGGGTGGGAGAGGGCCTTGTTGGGCACAGGGCCGCGCCAGCATGCCACGTCGCCGCCGGACGCGGACAGGAGCTTCCCGTCCAGGCTGACCTCGATGCGGTTGTTGGCGTCCTTGGACACCAGGCGCATCTCCTCGGGCTCGATGTCGACGTTGATGCTGGCAGCCTCGCGGGCCAGGATCTCGCGGCAGCGGGCGCGGTTGGAGTCGTCGCAGACGGCGTAGAGGCCGTCGGTGTTGGTGCTGGTGATCTTGAAGCCTTCCAGGGTCTGGGCCTGCCCGATGCGCCATGTGAACATCTGGCCGATCAGGCGCATGGAGATGATCACGTTGTTCATCCGTATCGGATTGTCATAGGCGGTGTCCGACGCGCCGGAGGCGGAGTTCAGGATCAGCTTCGTGCCTTCCCGGAGCGTGGCGTAGAAGTCGCGCTGGGACTGGGGCAGGGACTTGTCCTTCATGACCTTGCCGTACTTGCCCTTGTTCTCGAACTGCTGGACGTAACGGTCCTCGCCCAGAGCGGCGTTGACGTAGGCCTGCAGGTTCATGAGCATGCAGGGGTAGTAGCTGGTGAAGTCCTCGTGGTCGACCTCGTCGTCCGACGTATAGGAATAGCGCTTGTTCAGGTTCCACTTGCCGGTCTTCTTGTCCTGGACGAACAGCTCGACGGGCTTCGGGTACTTGGGCACCACGGTGCCGTCCTTCTTGATGGTCAGGTAGTCGGAGCGCTTGAGCTTCACGCCGTCGACGACCACCGTCGGCTTCAGGGACTTCAGCTGGTCCTGGGTGAAGTTCGCGAGGAACTCGTCGATCTTCTTGACGCACTCTTCATAGGCTGCCTTCTCGGCCTCGTACTTCTCCTGGTCGTACTCGGCGCCGTGGATGCCGCCGATCCCGAAGTTCACGTAGGTCCTGGACCAGGAGCCGTCTGCGTTGAAATAGGGCACGGTGGTCCGGGGCATGGGGATGTCGGAGATCTTGATGGGGTCCAGGCCGTCGAACAGGTAGGTCTGCTCGTAGTGCTCGGAGTTGTCGAAGTTCTTCCCCTCGATGGCCCCGTACCAGTCGAAGATGGGCCCCAGGTGCTCCCGCATGACGTCGGATTCGGCGCCGAACTGGGCCTCGGCCCACTCCCGGGTCTCTTTCAGGATATTGCGGCCGGAGCCTTTGGGGTACTCGTAGCTGACGGCGCGGATGTCCGGGAGCCAACCGTCGGGACACAGTACCCGCTGGGCGAACTTGGCGCTGGTGTCGTCGCACTTCATGCGGTTGATGCGCACTTCGCGGCCGTGCTCCAGGCTGTCCTTGTAGATGATGTCCGGGTAGCTGTCCATGAGCCCCTTCTTCAGCTGGAACTGCGCCTTGAAGGCGCGGTCCTCGAAGAGCATGGAGAGCTTGATGTCATCGGAGGCGTTGTAGGCGAACAGGTCGGCGATCTCCGACCATTTGGTCAGGGGCCGGCCGCTGCTCACGTTCTCGTCCTCGAAGATGTCCATCCCCATCATGCCCATGATGCGCTTCAAGGGCATCTTGTAGACCTTGTCGTTGATCTTGGCCACGTCGGCGTAGAGCCCGGTGCGGAGGGTGTTCTCGTAGATGTTCTTCTCCGCGTCCCGGAGGGCGCTGCGCATGTCGTTCTTGAAGGACCCGAAGAGCAGGTCATTGAACTTGCGCATCCAGGCCGCGGTGGTGGGCAGGAACGACGCCGTGCCGCCGGGGCCGAAGCCCCAGGTCTCGTTGAAGTAGTAGGCCATCATGACGTTGTCGTAGTTGGCCGTGTTGTACCCCATCATATAGGGGAACAGGACGTCGTCGTCCAGGTCGGACCTGAGCTGCGGGTTCACCGTCCGGAACTGGTTCTCGTCCGGCCGGCCGAAGGCCCGCTTGTTGTCCACGCTGAACCAGTTGAGCAGGAACCGGTTGACGGACTCGTCCTTCAGGTCCATGAACCGGACGGTGGTGCGCGCCGGGTCCAGCTGGGTGTTCTTCTCGAACACGCGGGCCAGGATCATGGACTTCAGGCCGTCGCACATGTCGAAGCCGTCGAAGAGGTAGAAGTAGGTGAGGCAGTCCGGCGGGTCGGCCGGGTCTGCGGCGAATATCTCGGACTTGGGGCTGTAGATGGCGAACATGAAGATGTTCGCCAGGGACTCGATGTCCCAGAACGCGAGCTGCCGCTCCTTCTTTCCGCCGCTGTCCGTAGTGGCTGTGTCAGGCATCTGTCAGCCTCCTTTCTGTTGTCTGCGGGGCGCCTTCGCGCGCCGGTCCTTTGGCTTCGGGCCGATCCACGGGGCGATCCGCGCCATGTCGCGCTCGTCCAGCTCCGCCTTGGCGTAGTACCTTGCCATGGCGTCGCACAGCGCGTTGCGCCAGTCCGTGGCATGCGCCTTGGTATGGCGGAACACCACGCTGACGCCGGCCTTCTCCAGGCGCTTCATGGCGCTGCGCAGGTTGGTGTAGGGGGCGCCAAGGCCGGCGTAGGCCTGCAGGTTCGCGGCCGTGACGGCTGCCGCCGTGCAGTCGTACCGCAGGATGACCTGCCGTACGTCCGGGAAGGTGTCCAGCAGGTAGGAGAGGCCGATGCCCATGGCATAGACCTCGGCCTCGGCGGACCCCGGGGCGCGCACGGCCTTGCCGAACACGCCCTCGCAGTTCCCGGACGCCGGGTCCAGGGCCACGGCCACGCCGATGCCTGCCGCCCCGGCCTTCCCGTTGTAGCTGCCGTCCACCCAGAGCTCCACGGACTTCTCCGGGCATGCGCTCTCGGCTGCCCGCAGGCAGCGGGCGAAGGCCTTGTCCATCTCCTTCAGGACGCGCTCGTCCCGGGTGCAGGCGTAGGTGTTCACCGCGTCCTGCATGCGGATCCGGGCCTGGGCCCTGGCGTACTGGTTACGCTTCGACGTATTTCCGCTGGGCTTTGTCATAGCAGAACACCTCCGTTGCAAGTATCGGGCATCCGTCGGGATAGAGGGAACGCAGCTTGTTGCTGATGTTCTTCGTGGTGCGGCGGATGTTGGACAGCTGGAAGTCGGCCCTGTCCGCGAACAGGACCTCGTCCTGGGTGATGAACACGATGTAGTACCTGTCCGGGTCGATCTTCACGGCGTCGAACAGCTTCTCGCGGCCCTGCAGGAAGAACATGGCCGCGCAGGGCATCCCCGTGCGGCTGGAGCGGACGCTCACGTAGTCGCCGTCGTCGCTGCGGCGGATGGCGTTCTTCGCGGTGTTGGACCGGGCGGACTTCAGGAACTGCGGGTCGGCCCTGACCTCGTCCTCGCTGTACAGCGCCCGGTCGGACGCCATGATGCGGGTGGTCATGGGCACCAGGCAGATGCTCCTGGTAGGGTCCCGGAATTCAACGGGCGCCCGTTCGAACCAGGCGCCGTCTTCTGGCTCGCTCGGCATGGCGAGCAGGAAAGGTTCCGTCATTGTTGTTTCCTCCTATGCCGCGCCGTCATTTCCGGACGATGCCGGCGTAAGATGCCGCCAGGTCGTCCGGCGACAAGGTGCAGCGCTTCTTCGGGTCACGCCCCTGGTAGGCGGTGGATTCCCAGTCTTTCAGTTTGTACTCGATGATCAGCGGCTCGGGCTTGGACATCTTGCTCCCGATCCGGACCTTCTTCCGGTTGTCCTGGTCGCAGGTCCATACGATGGACTCCCGCAGGATGATGGTCTTCAGCGAGCTGATGAACGCGTTGCGGGAGAGGCTCTGGGACCTCGGGTAGTTCTCGTCGTACCAGGATTTGTAGAGGTCGAAGAGGAACTTGTAGGGCACCAGGTCCCATACCAGCATGTCCTCGAACTCCAGCCAGAACTGGCGGATGGGGTCGTTGTCCTCTTTGTAGTCGGACAGGGCGGCCTTGCAGGCATCCGGTTCCGAGAGCTGGTAGTAGTCCGACATGAGGACCTTGTTGAGGACGTATTCCAGGACGTCGGCGTCGTATAAGTACCGGTCCTTGATGGCCTTGTTGTCGCCTTTGCCCTTGAAGGACTTCTCGAAGGGGATGAAGATCTGGCGCCGGTAGAACGAGTCCGACTTGTCCTTGACTTTCGGGTAGCCGTTGAGGCACTGGACCATCATGCCGTGGAAGCGGTAGTTCACGGGGTCCTTGAACTTCCTGGTGATGGTGATCACGTCCCCGGTGACCACGGCCTTCATGATGGCCAGCTTGTCGATGTACTGGCCCACGTCGTTCTCGTCGGTGATGATGGCCTGGCGGCCGATCAGGGGTCCCAGGGCGAAGTCCTTGGCGAAGTCGGCAAGCGGGATGCTGCAGCATGCCTTCGGGCCTAAGAGGTTCCGCAGGAGCTGGCAGAAGGTCCCCTTGCCGTTGCTCCCTTCCGTCGAGAAGAGCCACACGGTCTTGTCCCACTTGACGTAGGGGCGGAGCATGGTACCTATGACTTCCCATAACAGCTGGCAGACCTCGTCGTCCACGGCGATCTCCTTGATCCAGGACTCCACGTCCCAGCCGTCTGGCTTCTTGACCAGCGCCACGTTGTCCTTGAAGGCCACTTTCGATTTGGACAGGAACACGTATTCCGGGCTGAACGGGATGATCGCCTTCTTCTTATAATGGAAGATGCCGTTCCCGACGGCGATCAGGTCGGGGTTCTTGTTCAGCTCGACCCGCTCGCAGGTCAGCATGAGCCGGTTGATCAGCTCGTCCAGGTCCCGCTTGCCCATATTGCTGTTCATCTGGGTGGCGGCCTTGTAGATGATGCTCAGGTTGGTGTCGTAGATGCCCTCGTCCGCGTCGTAGATGCCCAGCAGCTCCATGTCGTTGTCCCCGTCCGTGATGACCCGTATGTACATCGTCGCTTTCAAGATCTCGGCGATCTGGGCGAATGACAGGTTCTTCGGTACGGGTATCTTCGGCTGGTTCTTCGCCAGGCCCGTGTTGTTGTTGACGATGCGGGCGGTCATCTTGGACATGAGCTCCTGCTCGATGTCCAGCCAGTTGTCGTCGCCGATGGACAGGGACGCGACGACCAGGTCCGTTGTTTCCGTGATGATGCGTTGGAGCGTTTCCATTGTCTGCCCAGACCCTCCTTTCCGCGCCGTGCCGTGGCAGGCGCAATGTTATCCCCGTTACGGGGATTCTGTCTCGGGGCCCGCCTCCATGTCCTCCGCCCGCGGCACGAGGAAGAGGAGGCGGTCTATGGCGGCGGCGATGCCCCTGCGGGCGATGCCGTAGTCCAAGGCGATGCACGCCCGGCAGATCTCGTCCGTGTCGCCGGACCAGGTCCCGTCGCCCTGGCGCACCTGCAGGCTGCCCCGCCGGTCGGGGGACTGGCCCACGGAGCGGAGCCTGCCCCGCATGGCTTTTTCCAGGATGGTGGCGATCTGCGCCGGCTCCAGGCGGTTGGGCACATGGATCCATGGCGTGCCGGGCGCGCGTGCCGTGTTCATCTCCATGACGAGGGCGCGCGCCTCGGACATGACGTCGCATTCCATGCGCACGTAGTCCGTGTCGCCGGGCTCTATCTTCGCAAGGGCCGTCTCCATGGCCCTGTTCATGATCGTGTTGTACGAATGTCCCATCGGTTCCCCTTTCCGGCCTGTCAGCCGATTTCTTATTATTTTTAATATTTTTGTTGCTGTTTCATTATACCGCAAGGGGAACGGTTTTGCAAGTGGTTTCCGGAGATTTCACGGATGTATATTGTGCATATTGCATTTTTTGAGCGTCCGGTAGGGTGCCTGGAAACAGGCGTTACACAAAAATGCTGGTACATCAGCATTTTTTGAAAATTAAGAAAAAAGGGTTACACAAAAGTTACACGTAAATGCTGGTGTACCAGCATTTTTTTCAATGTAACGCGTGTAACCATTTTTTCCGGGAGCTTATAAGTAAAAAGACACGTATAGATCCACATGGGTAAGGATACCGGAAAATGGTAAAATATTTTTGACGAACGACTTAAAATAAATGGTTACAACCGTTACAAAATCTTCCGCCTTAGAGCCATCGGCGTTTCAAGCGTTTTGGGTGTAATCTTTACGTAACCATTTTTGTGGTATCCTCAAAAACTGCTGGTACATCAGCATTTTTTTGTAACGCGTTTTTTCGCCGTTCAAAACCATGCTAAAAAAATGCACGTGAAAACGGCCTTTTCCCGGTGAGGACGATCTTCAAAAATGCTGGTGTATCAGCATTTATATGCCCCGGCACGCCTATAAACGGTGCAAACCGGCTGTAACCATTTTTTCTTCGAACGGATGTTCATCCAGGCGCCGGGGCACTGTCCCCGCCTTTCCCGTCGTGGGGCGCCGGGAGGGGCAGGAGAGCGCCGTCCGGGCGTTACGGCCGGAAAAAATGGTTACAGCGCGGAACGGCCCGCGGGACGATCCGCAGGCCGTTTTATGCATATTTATGCAGTATGCGCCGTTTTATGCAGCTTTTATGCAGCCGTCAGGTCTTCGCATAGGCCTCGAAGTCGCCGTAGGACATGGGGCCGCCCAGGGACTTCTGGTCACGGCACCAGCCGCAGGAGCGGCGCCGGCAGTAGCGGGGCGACTTGCGCACGGCGGCCATGGGGCGGGCCGCAAGGGAGAGCTTCACGAACTCCAGGGCGTCGTCCAGCATCTGGGGCGGGATCTCCACCACGCCGAAGTCCGCCGGGTCCTCCTTGGTGATATAGGCGATGAAGAAGGGCAGCAGGCATCCGGTGTTCTGGCGGACGACCTCCCGGTAGATGGCGCCCTGGATGTCGTAGCCGTAGTCCTCGATGAAGCTGACCCTGCGCTTCAGGGCCTCGTTGTAGGACTCCGCGGCGGACTTGACGTACTTCAGGTCCACGATGCGGGTGCCGGGGACGTAGTCGTCCATCTTGATCCGGAAGGCGTGGCCGCCGATCTCGCCGGTCATCACGGCCTGGTGCTGCCCGTTCATGTAGGACATGAACACGGCGTCGCGCCGGACGCGGGCGATGGCCTTGTCGGCGTCCAGGACGAACTGGCGGTAGCCCTTCTTGCTCTTGAGCTTGAGCTCGTCCTCGTGGGCGGCTTTGAAGTCCTCGAAGGCCTGGTCGGACTCGAAGGCCGCATCCACGTACCCGCCCACCAGGAGCGCCTCGCTCTCCTCCCGGGGCCCTAAGAGCGCGGCCGCCTCGCAGGGGTAGGGGTCGCCGGGGTAGCCGTAGACGGACTTGAACAGGGAGTTGGACAGGTAGATCCGGTTGGCCTCGTCGCTGTAATAGTTATCGGGGGTCAGGACGAAGGGCGCCTGGGCCGCTTGCGCGGCGCCCTCCTTGGTTCTTTTTTCTTCCATGGGTGTTCCTCCTTTTCGGCCGGTTCAAGGCCCGGCGTATGGATCGCGGCCGGTGAGGCGGACGGCTGCTTCCCGCAGCACGTCCTCCACGTCGTCCGCGAGGACGCCTGCGTCCACGAGGGCCTGCTCCGCGCGGCGCAGGTCGTCCTCCGAGGGCGTCCGGGCCTCCTCCAGGGCCTGCTTCTTCCGGGCGACGGCCGCGTTGCAGGCCTGGAAGTCGGTGATGCCGTAGACGCCGCCGTTGAGCCCGCCCAGGGACAGGTTCATGGTCCAGACGGACCAGGTGCGGTCCAGTTCCTTGCAGGCGGCCACGGTCCAGAGGTACCAGTCGCCGGGGTGCAGGGACTGTGCCTCCGCGTACACGCTCATAGGGTCGTAGCCGCCGATGCGGGCCACCATGGCCACGGCGGCCTTCCTGGCCTCCGAGGCGCGGTCCCGGGGCTCCACCTGGGCCCATTCGTCCTCGGTGTACTCGAGCTTCGCCTCGCGGATGGCGGCCTGGGCCAGCTGGGCGACCCGGTTGGCGTACTGGATGATCCGGCGGTTCTCGGCGGACCACATCTCGTAATGGTGGGACTGGCCCTTGACCTTCTTGTCCAGGTGCTCCGTCTGGAACTCCAGGCGGCGGTTCACGTATTCGCCGAAGTCATGGGCGATCTGGGCGTCCAGCTGCCCGGCGTCCATCAGGTCGTTCATGCCTGCCCGGTCCAGTATCTGGGATACGTACATAGTCGCTCCTTTCCGTCAGGCGACGTACCATTCGCCGCCCTCGACGATGATCTCCGTGCCGGCATCGACATTTTCGATAGAGATATAGTGCTGCCGCTGGCCGCTGGTGTCCAGCTTCACCCTGGCGGTCACGCGGCCGCCACAGAATTCGGACAGGATCTCGGCCCAGCCGGTGACGGCGTCATGATGGTACTTGTCCACCAGGCTGTCCGCGATGATGTCGTACTGCCGCATGCCGCAGGGCGCGTCGGATGCGTCGTCGAGATAGACGACCGCATCGTCCCAGTCGGCATGGTTCTCCATCCGGCACATGCTGAACGGGAAGAAGCCCCGCGCGGCCATTTTGGCCAGCTTGTTGAGCGTGTCGATGCAGCATATGGCTGCGTTGACGGTCTTGTTCTGTTCTGTCTGCATGGATACCTCCTGTATCATGTCGAAACAGGACAGCCCCGGCGCGTACCAGGGCTGTCCTGCTTATCGGTGGGTCAGGGCTGCGCGTCCCGGTACGCCAGGAAGTCCTTGAGGAGCTTCTCGCGGGTACAGAACACGCATTCGGTGAGCTTGGCCCGGGTCAGGGCTACGTAGGCGATCCGCTTGTTCTCGTCGGAGCTGGAGCCGTGCCCGGAGCGGCCGCTCTCGGTGTTGATGAAGCAGGCCACGTGATCGTACTCCAGGCCCTTGACGCCGTGGACGGTGCAGACGACGATGTCCGCCTTCTGCTCCTTGAGCTTGGCGTTCTTGGCGTCCATGACGCGCTGGAGCAGGTTGTTCTTCTCGGTCTGGGCGTCCAGCAGGGACATCTGGAGCTTGCGGATCTCGCCCTCCCGCTTGGCGGGGTCGTTCAGGTCCGCGATGATCTGCGGGCCGTCCGCCTGGCGCTCGGCGAGCCAGTCCACCACCACCTTGTTGACGGTGGGGCCGTTCTGGTTGTACCGGTTGCCGCCGCGCTGCATGGAGTTGAGGCGGATGTTCTCGTCCCGGATGGCCCGCTCGAACTCGCCCCAGTTCTGGGGCAGGGCTGCGGCCGCGTTCTGCGCAGCCGCCTGCTGGGCCTGGTTATTGGCCTGGGGCACCGCAGGGGCTGGGGCAGGGAAGAGCTTGGGCAGGGCGGCGCCGATGGCCGACAGGATGGTGATGTCGTTCCGGCGCTGGCTGGTGATGTTCTGGACGGTGTACTTGGCGCCGTACCGGGTGTTCAGGTACTCGTAGAGCTTGAGCACGTCCTGCCCGGAACGGGCGATGACCGCGATGGACTGCCCGTGGCCCAGGTGGAGCTCCAGCCAGTCGTCCAGGATCTTGATGGTGGCCGGGTCGGTCACTTTATCGTAGGTGTTCATGGTCACGGTGTCGTCCACCGCCTGCCGGGTGATCTGCATGATCTGGTTGGCCCGCAGGGTCGTCTTGTGGGTCGACATGGTGGAGGACATCAGGTTGGCCACGTCCAGGATGATCTGGGTGGACCGGTGGTTGATCGAAAGGTCGAAGGTGGTGAACAGCTTCGTCAGGTTGTTCAGGATACGGGGGTCCGCATCCCTGAATTCGTAGAGCGTCTGGGCACAATCCGTTTTGACGCGTATCTGGAGAAGAATTCTACGAATTTCTGATGTTTCGATTCCAGGTATACAGTTGCATTTTTGTACAGATATTCATGTAAGGCGGCAATATCGGCCTTCTTGCCGTACCGGAGCGACGCGGTTCCTGGCGAGTGTTTGTACGGCTTCAGCTGGACGGTCGGCGTCGTGCCGGCTTCGTCTTCCAGGAGCATTTTCATCTTGGCCATCAGGGTACGGTTTCCTGTGAGGGACCATTCCTGTTTCAGCACGGTGCAGCCTCTCATTGTCTGCGTGTAGAGGGAGAGGCACCCGTCCCCGTCGAAGTAGCCGCGCATGAAGTGCCGGTGCAGGCTTTTCCGGATAGGCGGGATGTGGACGCGTACGTCCTTCGGCCCGTAGCCGAGCTGTTCCAGCGATGCGCACAGCGGCCGGCAGTTGATGTCCAGCTGGAATCCCTGATGGGGCGTTCCGACATGTGTCGGCACCAGCTCGTAATCGGGGCCTATGATGTCCCGCAGCTGTTCCAGATGCGCTTTCTCTGCCGCCTTCTGGGTGACGCGGAGCCGGTTTGGCCCGCTGGCCCGTTTTGCCGTCTTGCTGATGCTGCCGTCGGCCCACAGGAAGCCGAGCCAATAGGCTTTTTCCTGGGTGTCGATGGTCTTGAAGTATCCGTCGTTTACATGATGCGTTCTGTTTACCTGTGTCGAGGACTGCATGATGGTTCCTCCTTTTCTCCATAATTGCTGACTATACCATCCTGTCTGTCTTATTTTACCGAATATTTTCATATCCGTCAAGACTCGCAGGCCCGTCGTTTCGCTTTAATGGGCTTATACAGGCTAATCTCACCTGATGCCAGCCCGGCCATGCCACCGGGCGCTACTCTACTTGCTTCGCGGCGGGCTTTCGCCCGTCCTTATCTTCAACCCCGCTATTCTCATAGCTCTTATGGATTTATAGCTTTCGACAGTCGATGAACCTTGCACCGTCGGCTTGACGTTACGGTGCCTGGCAGCGTTTAGGTGATTGGCGCCGCTGTCTGCGATGTTTACCTCCCGTACGGCGTTATCCGTACTGCTGCGCATGCGGTTTCCCGTATGCCGCGGTTGCAGACGCGTTTTACATGGCTTGCCATGTCGCTTTCCCGCATTAGTAGGGTTTTACGTGGGCAATTATGCCTTACCCACGATATAGATCGAGATATTGTTGGCCATGGCCATCTTCAGCATGGTCAGGAACTCGAGCCGGTTGGAGTCCTGGCTCTCGTCGATGACGATGTGCTCGATGTTGGGCTTGAGCATGGCCAGCTGGGTGTGGAAGATCACCGGGTCGAGCTCCAGGCTGGACACGTGCATCATCTTCAGGACGGACAGGATGTTGTTCGCCTCGGGATGGAGGGTGGTGTCCAGCATGTCCAGCAGGTGGGACTGGCAGCTGTCGATGTTCTCGGCGTACTGGCAGAACTGCTTCAGGGCGTCCAGGGTGCTCTTCTGCAGGATGCCGGCGTTCTCCAGGTCCTCCACCTGGATCCGCAGCTTCTGCACGAAGTCCGAATGGGCGATGATGTCCACCCGGGAGCCGGAGCCGTTGTCCAGGATGACGTTCACGAAGTTATGGGTGAACTCCGCGATGGTGCTGGACTTGCAGTCCTTGAAGTTCTTCTTGATGTGCCCTGCCGCGGCCTTGGTGAAGGAGAGCACGAAGGTCTGCTTCATGTCGCAGCCGTTCTCCTCCATGAAGGCCAGCCGGTGCATGATGCAGGAGCTCTTGCCGGTGCCGGCCCCTGCCGCGACGATGGTGATGCGGCTGGCGGTCTCGATGGCCGCGGTCTGCTCCGTGGTGAGCACGATCTGCTGGGTCTGGTACTTCTTGCCCACCAGCTCGGGGATCTGGGCGTTGACCTGGCCCTGCATGCTGGAGAGGGTGTCCGCCAGGGACAGGGACATGTTGGCGTTCTTCAGCTGCACGGACTCCTCGCGCTTGCGGGCGTTCACCACGTCGATGACGTCGGACTGGTACAGGCTGAAGGGCAGGTTGACCAGGTTCAGGATGTTGTTGGCGTAGCGCAGGATCTCGTAGCTCGCCGCCGACGCCGTTCCCAGCACGTACTTCAGGGTGCCCGGGGTGCGGATCAGGGAGAGCTCGTCCATGATCAGGTCGTAGAGGCTGCGGGCCTTGTCTGCCGCAGCGAGGGCCGCGGAGTCGTCCACGGTAGGCGTGAAGCCCTGGTGGGCCATGAACGCCTTCACCTTCGCCGCCGCATGGGCGTACATGTCGGTGACAGGGTCCTTGGACTTGACGGCGGTATATAGGCTGTCGTAGGTCTCCACCCAGCCCTCCGTCGGGTTCTGCTCGTCGGCCACCAGGAGCGTGTAGGCGCAGATGGCGTAGTTGGTGGCCGCCTTGTACACGTAGAGCCGGTTCAGGAACAGCCGGGACCGGAAGGTGCGCACGTTGCCCTTCTTGTCCTCCAGCTCCATGAAGTGGTCCGTCATGACCTGGATGGGCATGGGCACCTGGGCGTGGCCGGCGTTGTTGTTGGCCAGCTGGGCGAACCCGCCGCAGATGGAGATGTCCTGGTGCAGGGTGGTATAGGTGCGCACGTCGTCATGGACGTGGTGGGACTTGTTGGTGCATTCGTGGCGGTCGGCCGCCAGGATGGACAGGGCGGTCTGGGACATGGGGTCGGAGCCGGCCACGGTGAGGGTGGACCGGAGCAGCCCCTGGTTGACGCCGTTGCCCGTCAGGATGCTGTTGTAGTCCTTGGGACCGTAGGCCGGCGCGGCTACCGCGGCCTGGGAGCCCTGGGACAGGTTGTCTTCTAAGATGATCGGCATATGTTTTCCTCCTATTCGTGCGGGCAGGGCGCCCGCCCGTCGATTATACCACGGGCGGGGCACTGCGCGCAATGCCTATATGGGGACGGGTATCAGATCATGGCGAGCACGATGCGGCGGGCGGCAGGCGCCATGTCCTCGGGCCCCGCGATGGAAGCCTTCTCGGCATCCGGCACGCCGGGGTCGTCGGGGAGGGTGGCGTACTTCTGGTGCTCGCGCTTGAGCACTGCCACCATCTCCCGCACCATGCGGGCGGTGCCGTCCAGCATCTCGGCAGCGGACAGCGCGTCCAGCGCCACCTCCATGGCGGACACCGGGTCGTTGCGCTCCACGAACCCGATGGGGCGGGCGCGGCCGGCCTGCTCCGAGGTGCAGATGACGATGCACTTGGAGATGTCGATGGTGCGGTTGTCGGCGTACTTGACCAGGCCGGTGTCCAGGGCGGATTCGAAGAAGCTGCGGACCACGGGATGGGCCTTGTCCAGGTTGTCCAGGACGACGACCTTCCTGGGGTTGCTCTCCACGATGTCGAAGGGCATCTCCTGCTTGGAGTCGGAGCCCACGTAGCCCAGCGGGGAGCCGATGATCCGGTTCAGTGAGGCGTCGCTGTTGTAGTCGGCCAGGTCCAGGCACACGGGCGCCTCGTCCACCAGCTTCGCGGCCTCCATGGCCAGCGTGGTCCGGCCGGACTTGGGCGCGCCCTTGACGTCGATGCGGAAGGGCTTCCCGTAGGGGAACATGGCGTCGAACTTCACGTAGTCGGCGATGGACGCATAGAGCCGGTCCACGGCATCGTCGCGGAAGAACAGCTTGGCCTTGACCTCGCCGAAGTCCGCGGGCAGGGAGAAGGTCTGGCCCTTGCCCCAGTTCTCCACGTGGGACGCGTTGATGACCACGGCCGCGGATTGCATGTGCTGGCGCAGCTGGTCGTCGGTGCAGGTGGCGATGTTGTAGTTGCGCTGGAGCACGGTGCCGGCGCAGACCTGGTCCAGCAGGGTGATGGCGTTGTCCGGGCGGTGGCAGGTGATTGTCTTGGAGCGCTCCGCGGCGTCCACCACGCGCTGGGCGAGGCCGGGCGCGAAGCCGCAGGAGTAGTGGCCGGACATCCTGGGGAAGTACACCGTCTCGATGATGTCGCGGGTCTGCTCGATGGACAGCTCGCAGACCTGGACGCGGTTGAACCGGCGGTTGAAGGCCGGGTCCTCCAGGAGCGTCTTGGACTCCTGGAGCGTGGTGGCCCCGATGATCTTGATGCTGCCGCGGGCCATGGCGGGCTTCAGCGCCTGGGAGACGCCCTCGTAGCCGGAATGGCCGGCCATCAGCTGGTGGATCTCGTCGATGAACAGGATGACTTTATTTTTTTCCAGCCATGCCACCAGGTCCTTGACGCGCTCCTCCAGCTGGCCCCGGAACTGGGTGCCCGCCATCAGGTTGGACAGGGGGAGCTCGTACATGGTGTAGCCCTGGAGCGCGGACGCGTAGGGCGACTGGGTGGCGATGAGGCGGGCGACCTCCTCGGCGATCTTGGTCTTGCCGGTGCCGGGGGCGCCTACCAGCAGGGAGCAGCACTTCTGGCTCATCATCAGCTGGGAGATGACCTGGAACACTTCTTTATCCCTGTACTTGGCGGGCGCGGCGTTCATGAACCGCTTGTTGTAGTCCACCAGGAGCTCCTTGATGCCGGCAGCGTCGTCGGCTGCCTGCTGCGGCGTGGCTGCGCCGGGGATCTGGATAGGCCCCTGCTGGGAGCTCTGGTTGTTCGTGAAATCTACTGCCATATGTCTTTCCTCCTATAGGCGGGCCTTTTTGCGGCTCCGCCTGAAAATTGGCGGCACGTGCGCGCATGGCGCATCTGTTTACTTTGATTCATAGCGGAAAATCTGGAAAGGGAACGTTCCTGAGCAAACGGGTTGGGGAACCGGAATGGCCACGGATCCTGACTCCGCCTCGAGGGGCGGAATCAGCGAAGCCTGGCTGGAACGCGGGATCCCGCAGGGTTCCTGGAAGACGCCCGTCCAAATGGCCAGACGATCTCCGCGGCGCGCGGGCAGCCTGCTTGGCGCCAGCAACCAGCCTGCAGGCCCTGCCTCTTCGGCGGGGTCCCGGCCGAGCGCGGAATTCCAGGATCCTGATCACCATCAGCTCCTCAGGCGCCCTGTATCCCGAGCTTGTGCCCTGAGCAGCAGGCTGTGGCGGAAGCTCCGGATCCGGCCGGAACTCCTGAGAGCCACAGGGCCCGCTCGCCGGCAGGGTGACTCATCCATCACGGCATTCGTGATCCTGGACAGTGCACCTGGTGCGAGGCATCTGGATGATCTCCTCCCTCAGGCACCGGCGATGCAGTCCCCATACGTAACGAAGAGTGCACGCTTCCATGATCATGGACCATGGCGCCAGAACCAGGATTTCGCGATGCCGGCCGAGGATCCTCAGGTGACCTGCCTGGTACCTTCGATCGAGACCTGGCTGCGCACCCGCAGTGCGGACCCAGCCTTCCTGGATCCCGCACGGCATGGCCAACTGAAGTGGGAAGCGCTCTGGGAGACCAGCCTCCGCGCGCAGGCCTTGCAGGCCATCTGATCCGAACGGCCGGTCGGCAGCAGGATCCGGAACAAGCTCACGGGCCCAGCCCTGCTGGCCGGATTAGCCGGCTCCACTGGCTGGTGCCGTACGGGTTACCATCCGGAGGGTCCTGCCCGGGGAACCCAGGTCGCCGACACGTGCAGGTACAGCGTCTCCTGGATCCACACGGCGTGCCCTTTTCCCGGAGACGGGACGCGTGCGGCATGCCCAGAAGCAGTTCCCGCGGACGTCGTCAGGTATCCCGGGTCTCAAGCAGACACCGTAAGGCCTGTCCCGGATCCGTGAGAAGACGAGCCCGTTCGCTAGGACCTACATGTTCCTTAGCGGCCGGCAGCGCCCGCATCCTACAGGGAATCCTGATGCACTCCCGAGGAGCAGCTCCAGCTGCTTCATCTCCCGGTTCACGAGCTGATCGTCCAAGCACTTCGTACCTGAGCTGGATACGACGTCCAGGACCCGAGCTCCTTTGAAGACCGGTACTGGGAACCAGGTGACCAGGTGTCACGCAGGCTGCCCATCTCGGGGACCCGGGTGACATCCGCGACTCCAGTAACGCGTCCGGATGGTCACGACAGGCATGTCCCGCGGACATCTTTCAGCTCAGCAGCCGCCTGCAGCATCAGGCGCCGTCGGATGACGATCGCGATCAGCTGCCTGAAGGCGCATTCCAAATATCCCCCACTGCAGTGGAGGCAACGTTCTGGATCCTTGTCCATTGCGCAGTGGCCATTTCGGCCGTAGCTTATAGGGGGAGTATAGCGGAGCCACGATCCGGCCGCCTATACCTCCGTCCCACGTCAGTATTTCCGCACTTATCCCTCCCGCCCGCAGGGTCGGGAGGGATGCGCGCGCCTGTGCCGCCGTGCCCTGCGCCGGGCATGGCATCATCGGCTTTGTTTCTCGTTTTCTGTCTCATATCGGGAACGCGGCATGCTACCGCGGCGGTTCCGCCATGCCGCATGCGTTTATGGCTGTCATAAGTGCCGAAAATCCCCGGAAATGCGGAGCGGAGCCGCAGGCGCATATCGCCCAGCGTCCCCAATGACATCCGCGAAATTACCCGAATTCGATTTCTTCGCGTAATCCAGATCCATGGGACCAGCACATGCCGCTCCCCAGCGCATCGGGCGCATGGGGAGCGGCGCGGCGGCCTCGCGGCGGGAGCGTCCCCGGTCGGCGTTCGGGGCCGGCTGCGTCACCGGGCCCCGTTTCTTCTCCTATCAGGCCTCTGCCGCGGCTGCTGCCGCAACGCCTGCCGATTCGGCTTCCTGGAGCCTTGCCAGGTACGCCGCGTGGCACAGCCGGAACAGCCGGTCGTCCACGTCATGGTCCATGTCCGCCACGACCTCCAGGGCCAGCTTCTTGAGCAGGGCGAGGCTCTCGTCCGCCGTCGCGCAGCCCGGGAACCGGATGCCCTCGTACTTGATCCCGTAGGACAGGGTCACGTAGGCGCCGGTGTTCATCCAGCAGGACCGGAACGTGTCGGGGCAGCTGTAGCGGTAATCCGCCTCGAACTGCTTGATGCTTTTCAGCATGTCCTCGTCGGAGATGGGGCGGTTCGCCCGGTTGGAGCACCATACGGTGTAGCGGCTCTTGAGCAGGTCCGCGTCCCGTGCCATGGCCTTGGCGTCCTCCGGCGGGGTGCCCAGCAGGATCTCGTCCAGCATGTCGGGTATGGCCCGCAGGGGCCAGAACAGCGACCTGGACCGGACGTGCTTGAGGGCCTCGTTGAGGTACTGCTTCCGGGAGCTGTCGAACCACGCGTGGCAGTACGCGGCCAACGCCGCGTCAGGGTCCCGGTTCCTGGCGATGTCCATGGACCGGATGAAGTTGTTGCGGGTGGCCTGCCCGTTCACCTGCTTGCCGAGGTATTTCATGGGGTCACCTCCTGTCTTTTACGTGCTGCTGTCAGGTCCTGCCCGCGGGGCAGCACATCCCGCGCGCATAGGTATCGTAAGCCGGCCGGCTGGAGAGCAGCGCGGCCCGCATATGGGAGAGGGGAACGTACCCGTCGATGCGGGGCCTCTTCTCCCGGTTGGCGGCCACGTTCCTGCCGCGTCCGCGGCGGACCACGCCGTCCTTCCCGTAGCGGTCCCAGCCCAGCCCGCCGATTTTGTCTTTCCCGGTGTCGCACGCCCGCAGGCAGTCCAGGATGAACAGGTCCATCTGGCGCAGGTCCGCAGGGCAGTTCACCACCGGCAGCAGCCCTTCGGCATAGCCGTACTCCGTGAGGGACGCGTCGTACAGGTAGCGGGCGACGCGGGACATGGCCGCGCCCGAGTCGGTGTCGTGGGGGTATCTTATGGTGCGCTTCTCGATGGCGGCCTGGAAGTTGCCGACGCGCTTCTTCGACATGCTGATCCGGCTGCCCTTCAGGGAGAAGCCCAGGAAGGTGAACCACTGGTCCCGGCGGAGGCGTTCGACTTTTTTCGGGTTCAGGGCGAGGCCCATCCCCTCCAGCATGGCCGAGAGCTCCCGGAAGACCTTGTCCGCGTCTGGGCCCAGCACCAGGATGTCGTCGGAGTACCGGTAATAGGGCGCGCCGGACTTCGCGGCCATGTCGTCCACGGGCCACAGCACGGCGTCCGCGAGGAACGCGGCCACGGCGCAGCCCTGGCGCAGGCTGGTGTAGCGGTGTACGGGCTTCCGGTCCAGGTCCAGCAGCACGTCGGAGTGGTAGTATTCCCGGAGCATCTCCATGACGCAGGATTCTCCCAGCCGCGCCTCCACCATGTCGAAGGTGCCGTCGATGTATCTTATGGGCACGCTGTCGAAGTATTTCGAGAGGTCGATCTTGTAGCCCAGGAACCCGTCCGGGTCCTCCGGGAGCGACTGGATGTCCCGGGACACCTGCCGGGCGACTTTGCCGCACCCGATGCCGGACTGGTAGGACATGCAGCTTTCGTGCACCATGTCCGGGCAGAGCCGGAACAGGGCGTCGTTGACCACGGTCATGAGGATGCGGTCCTCGGCCTCGTTGGCGTACACGGTCCGCCACGTGCCGTCGTCCTTTGGCACGCGGGCCTCATGGGGAGGCCTTACACGGTATTCCCCGGCCGCGATCCGTTCCATGAGCCGTTCCCGGAACCCGGGGGAGCTGAAGCGCTCCAGCACGGGCTGCCGGATCTGCTTGGCCTGGCCGTCCAGGATCGCCTTGTCCCAGCCGGGCTCATAAGAGAAGAGCTCTTCCAGGAGCCTGTCCTGCATGGCTGTCCCTCCTTTTTGTCAGGTTATAAGAAAAAGGCCCTACCTTGCGGCAGGGCCTTTTCATCAGAACAGCACGCGCCACGGGTTCGGGAGCTGTTGCGCGAATTTCTGGGCGTAGGACGGGGAGGTGTCCCGGGTGGGGATATAGTACAGGTTGTCCGGGTGGGTGACGTAGCGCGGCACGTCCACGTAGAAGTCGGAGATCAGCACGGAGAGCTGGCGCCGGTTCTTCTTGGTGGCGTTGATGTACTGCCACACCTGGTCGATGGTGGTGCCGCCGGACAGCTTGGGGATGCGCTCGATGTCCTTCTGGATCTGGCCCTTGCTGCGGTTGCGGCAGCGGACCACGGCCTCCTGGGAGATGTCCGTGGTGAAGCTGTTGAAGTAGATGTCGCAGTTCAGGGTCTTGGCGATGTCGATCAGCATGGACACCGAGTCCTCGTAGTCCTTCTGGGAGATGGAGCCGGAGGTGTCCACGTAGATATGGATGTCCGGGTAGTAGCCCAGGTCCATGGACACGCCGGGCAGGTCCGGGTTCATGGGGTCGCGGCGGTTGGGCCGCTGGAAGGTGTCGAAGTTGTGGTACGTGGGGTTCTTGGACACGTCCACGTTCTTCATCTTCTTCTCGATCTTCATGATCTTCTTCTTGACCCGGGACATGTCGATCTTCGCGATCTTGAACACGCCGGTGGACTTGGAGAGGGCGGACTTGGCCAGCACGTTGTTGAGCTGGTTCTGCATGACCGCCATCTTCTGCATGGCCTTGGTCACGGTGCCCAGGCTTGCCATCTTGGCGAAGCTCAGGATGCGGCTCTTGTCCAGGGTGGCCATCTTCCCGATGTCGTTCTTGGCTGCGAGCAGTTCCGTAGTGGTGGCGCGGGCCAGCTTGCGGGCGTTGAACACCACCAGCATGCTGGGCAGCACGGCCTCCACGGTCCTGGTCGGCAGGATCACGTTGGCGTAGGCCTTGGTCACCACGGACGCCACGATGCGGGCCTCGGAGTTCGGGTCGCAGGAGGGGTCCATGAGCTTGTAGTCGCCCCGGAGCAGGATGCCGTCGAAGAGCTTGTTCTGCAGGTTGAAGTCCGGAGGGATCTCCTGGCAGCCGGCCGCCTTCAGGAGCGGGTTGGCGAGGGCCCTTAAGTTCTGGGCGTCCTGGTCGTCGTCGGCCAGCATGAACAGCGCGTTGGCGTTGTTGTAGAAGGCGCCCAGGTTGGCCAGCAGGGCGGACCGGTTCTGGGCGTCCTTCTGGCCGTCATAGGTGCGGGCCGCGTCGGACACGTCGCTGACCACGTAGACCACCTTGGCGCTGGGCTCGGGCAGGTGGTTCTTCTTCAGCTCCTGGGACAGGTAGACGGTGTCGATCTTGCCGTTGGAGTAGCCGGCCAGGCAGCTGGTGAACAGCAGGTCCAGGTCGGCCTGCGCCTGGCGGTCCACCAGGTTGGTGATGACCGCGTTGGCGTAGACCTGCATGCAGTAGTCCGCCTCGTCCTGGGCGAGGGCGCCGCAGGTGATGTCCTTGACGGTGTCCGACAGGATGCTGTTGAGCAGTCCGTTGATGTCGCTGGACGGGTCCTGGGGGTATATCTTCAGCTGCTGCAGCTGGTTCTGCTGCAGCTTCTGTACGATGGTGTTCATATCGGGCATGCCTCATGCCTCCTTTCTATGGATAGCCTCATGAGGCTTACGCCCCGTAGATCATGCTGAAGCTGGCCGCGATGGGCGTTCCGGACGCGATGATCTCGGAATAGGCGTCGCGGTTGTAGGAGCCGGAGTTGATGATGGTGGTCAGCTTCTGCTGCCCGCCGTCCACCAGCATGTTCTTGCCGTAGGTGCGGACCACTTCCTTCATGTAGTCGGTATAGTTGGCAGTGGTGTCGTATACCATGTACAGGATGGCGGCGGAGCGCTCCTCGTCGGTCATGGAGTTGGCGATGGCCTGGATGTCGGTGAGCATGTTCACGGAGATGAAGCGGTCGATGCAGGCCGGGCGCACGGGAGCCTCGATCTGGCTGGGAGCGGCCAGCTTGAACTTGTTGGCCATGATGTTGGTCACGACGGCCTCGGTGAACAGGGTATCGCCGGTGAAGCCGGTGACGTACTCCTTCAGGTCCTCCTCGCCCATGTTCATGACCATCTGGGCGTTGTCCAGGAGCGCACGGTTCAGGCCCATGATGGTACGGGGCGTGGCGATCTGCTGGAACTCGTTCTCGTCCGCGCTGAAGATCTCCTCGGCGTTCTCGTCCACGGCCGCGTTGTGTTCCTGGTAGATCAGGGCGGGCTGGGTCTTCAGCAGCTCCTCGATGACCGGATGGATCTTGCCCAGGCCCAGGAAGGTCATGGCGTCGGGCTGGCAGCGGCGCAGGATGAAACGGGTGGTGGATGCCATGTCCAGGGAGATGACGTTACCGTCGTCGTTGCCGGCGGCGATCAGCTTGATGTTGTCGGGCAGGACCTCGGTGCCGATCTTGCGGGCGGTGATGAAGGTCAGCAGGGCAGAGGTCACGGCGGCGGTGGTACGGTTGACCTCATCGAGGAACAGGACCACGGTCTTGTTGGGGTATGCGATGGCCTCCTCGATGGCTTCTTTCACGACGGCATGGGGGAAGAACACCTGCTTGGCCTGCTCCTCGCCCTGGGCGTCCTTGTAGGTCAGGGTGCGGCAGCCCGTGAGGTCGGCCTGCATGGCGATCTGGTTGCAGAGCATCTCATGGAAGCCCCAGCCGTTCTTCTCGGCGATGGACTTGACGATGCTGGACTTGCCGATGCCGGGGGCGCCCAGCAGGAAGGGGATGAGGTTGCCATTCTTGAGGTCGGACTCGATGATCTTCACAGCGTTTTGATTGAGCAGCATAATGTATTCCTCCTATATGATGGATGTATTTGTTTTATGGCCGCCCTGTCTCCAGGGCATAGGGAAGGGGCGGGCATCTGTCGGCCCGCCCCTTGCGGCAGTTACTCCTATGGCGCCCCGGATGTCCCCGGGACGCGTTTTTTATTCAGTCCTGGTTCCCGGCGTCCCCGCCGTGCTCCTGGTACCAGATCTCGTCGCCGGACTTGGTGCCGGGAGGGCCGTCCTTGGGGGTATCATCGCCTTCTCCGGCAAGGCCGTCCATGAGGTCGCCGACCATGCCGTCGATGTCGCCGGTGCCGCCGGCATTGCCGGATGTCCCGGGGTTCTCCCCGGACGCGCCGCCGGCCGGCGCCTGGGGCACGGCATCCGATGTCCGCATCTCCAGCACCGTCCCGGAATACAGGACCGAGGGGACGTATGTCACGCCGTACTGTTCGACGATGGCCTTCCCGACGGGCGAAGTGCTGAACACCACGTAGAACGAGTCGTCAAGGGCGTTGATCGTCTCGCTGACCCGCTCGCAGTCCGGGCAGCCCAGCTTCACCAGGCAGATCTTGTAGCCGCTGAAGTCGAAGTTCTCCGGGTCGGCGTCGTACAGTGCCTGGAGCGCCTCCGTGCCGTCGGCCTTGTAGAGCATGTGCTCCTCCACGTCGGGCATCCTCCAGGAGTCGTCGTAGAAGGCGCCGTATGCCTGGTACTTCGACACGGATGACATGGCCAGCACCGCGGCGATGCCGCAGCCGATGACCAGCAGCCCTTCGGACCAGTAGCGCCATCTGGGGTGGGGTACGGCGTTGTAGCGCTTGAGCATGGTGTTGTCCTTGCGCATGTCCTCGGCCTCGCCCGACTTTATCTTCGCGCGGTCGGAAAGCCTGGTCACGAGCTCGAACACGGCGAGCATGGTGAACAGCGACAGCGCGGCGCACAGCTTGAGCAGCAATGGGCTCATATGGGTTTCCTCCTTTTATGTTCCATATTCCCCGCCATCCTACGAAAAGGTCTTGGCATAGACCCGTTCCGCGGTGTACAGCAGCCAGGGCAGCCCGTTGCGGCGCTCCGAGTGCTTGTCCCTGGGCGGGACGACCTGCTTGAGGGCCATGTAGACCAGCATGACGGCCTCCTCCTTGGTGAGCTCCAGCTCGTAGTGGCAGGCGTCGGCGTCCAGCATGTCGGACGCGAGGCGCAGCAGCCGGTAGAGCATCTTGCTGGCATAGCCGAACTCATAGGACGAGTAGTCGCCATGGAAGTCCTTGTCCACGGTCTTCTCGTAGTCCATGTCGCACAGGGCATTGAACAGGTCCGCATGGCGCCCGTCGAACCCGGACACGGCGGCCCGGTATTCCGAGAGGTCCGCGGACTCGATCTGGACGGGGTCCCTCGTGCTGCTAATCGTATCATAAAACTGGAGCGCTGTCAAAGGCTTCGTCATGGCCGCCATCAGGTCCGACGACCGCTCTTCGTCAGGCAGCGGCTCGTTCTCCGGCACGACCATGTCGTAGGCCTCCTGGAAGGACAGCTCCCGGCCGGTGAAGGTGCAGTGGTGCTGGGAGAGGCACTCGAACCATTTCTTGTACTTGGCCGTCTTGAGGGACGGCAGCGAGTCGGTCCTGACCATCAGGTGGAAGCCCTTCCCGGACAGGGACGACTCCAGGTACTCCGCACAGTCGTGGAGGGAGAGCAGGATGGCCCTGCGTATCTCCACGGGGCAGGTCTTCTCGATGTCGATGACGAACATGGCCTGTTCCGCGCAGTCCACCCAGAGGGTGACGGGGAGGCCCATGTCCGTCCCGACCTGCCTGGCCTTCGCATAGTCCACGTAGCAGGAGTGGGAACGGCGCGTGCTGACGCCCCAGTCCATCCCCCGTTCCAGCGCGTACATGTCCTTCGGTATCTTGTCCTTGGACACGCACCAGCGTTCCAGCTTCCGGATTCGTTCCGGTATCATCTATGGGCACCCTCCTTTCCCGCGCATTTTCGCCGCTGTCCGCCGCTCGGGAAAAATGCCCGCCTGCCGGAGCCGTTCGGGGCTGTTCCAGCAGGCGGGCACTTCCATGTCAGCGGCAGGTCAGGCGGCAGTGCCCGCGTCCCTGCGCGGCGCCGGCGATCAGTTGTTGGCCTTGAACTGGGCCAGCAGGGCGTCGAAGGTGTTGTTGGCAGGAGCGGAGGTGGTGCCCACGGGCTCGGGATCGGCCTCGGGAGCCCCGGCAGTATCGCCCACGGGGGTCTCGGCTTCCACGCCGTTGGCAGCGGCCACGTCGTCGGTCACGCGGACGGAACGGGCGGGAAGGCTGATGGTGTCCTCGGCCACCTCGTAGCCCTTGACACCGAAGTTGCCCTCATAGACCTTGATCTCGGGGTCGCAGATCACGACCGCGTTCAGGCCCACTCCCGCGCCGAACTTGGTCTCGAAGAAGTTCAGCTCGAGTTCCACGTTGACGCCCGGAGCCAGCTCGTTGCCGTTCAGGTCCACCTTGTGCAGTTTCCCTTGGGCATCCTTCTGGTACACGCGGATCTCCTGGCCCTTGGAGGTGCAGCTGAAGAACTTGCGGCCGCGGTTCTCCTCCTTCTTGGACTCGTACACGCGGGATCCCAGGTAAGCCGCCAGGGTCAGCTCGCTCTCGTCGGTGGGGTCGAACTTGATGGCCTTGGTGATATCCTGCTCCATGACCTGGATCGTCATCTTGAAGTAAGGATCTTTACTGGGAAATTTGGTATATTGATTCGCCCTCTCGAGCTCTTCACCCGCGATCTTGCTGGCGATGCGGGAGAAGTCCACCTGTCCGGTGATGAGTACCTTGGTGCGGGGTTTGATCTTGGCGCTAACTTCGCTGAGTTTCATAATCGTAGTCTCCTTTTCATTAAACAAAATTTTGATATCGCTCTCGGCAATCCATTCGCTGCGACCATTCTCTGCTTCGCTCTCTGTATGCCGCGTGTCCAGCCGGTGCGCATGCCTTTGCGCCGTTTGACAAAAGCAGTACGTCTCCTTTCTTCATTTTCGAGAATGTAGGTGCCGGCCGGGCACTCTATGTCCAGGCGCCGCATGCGCCAGTGACATCAGGTAAGGGGTGTTCCGGCTGCGCTTCACGCACGCGCCGTGAGGGCCTTCGGCCCAGCGACGATACCCGTCCCTATGGAACAGATATTATTATATTATATATGCGCGGGGATTTTTCGGTTATTTCCCGCCTGCCTCTTGACAATAAGTTTGTTTTATTTTATTATTGTACCATAAATTTAATATCGAATCAACCCCGTCCTTGCGAAAAGTCGGGGGCGGCGGTATTAAAAATACTGATACAAACAGGAGGGAACGCGAATGTTCAATTTCGGAAAACGGCGCAGGCGCCGGCGGGACGATATCCGTGCCGACATTGGCAGCGTCGCTGACGAGCAGTCCGAGTTCTCCGAGCAGGATCCTGAAGAGGCGCCGGACATGGGCCCAGCCGCAGAGGCTGCCGCCACGGCCGATGCCAATGACGGATACGACGAGGAGATCCCGGAGAGCATCCCCGAGGACCAGAAGGCGCTGATGCGGGAGAGCCGCAGGGCGCGCAGGGAGGCCCAGGAGAAGTCCCGCCGCGACGACCAGACGCGCCAGACGGTGTTCGCATGCGCCTGCGTGGTGGCCGGGTTCTGCGGCGTCGCCGGCGTCATCTTCGGTACGGCCATGGCCTGCCGGAACCTGGCGAGCGGCCCCGGACTTGCCGCGGCGTCCACGTCCACCACGGCGCCCTACGTGCAGGGCGTGGACCCGTCGGACATGAACATCTACTACGACCAGTCCGGGCGCATGCACGTGAACGTGTACCTGGAGAAGCAGCCGGACGTCGACGTGAACATCCGGATCGACGGGTCCGGCAACGTGACGACCGAGACCGTGCCCCGCGAGGAGGGCGATCCTGCCGATGCCCCGTCCGATGACGGCGCCAATGCAGGCGAAGACGCCCAGCTCCCCGGCGGCGATCCGGCTGACGCGCCGCAGGACGGCGACGATGCCAACGAAGGCAGCGGAAGCTCCGATCCCGATAACGAGACGGGCGAAGGGGCAGGGGACGGCGCCGAGGAAGGCGATGAAGGCGGTCAGGCCGCCGAGAAGACCGAGGCGCAGCTGCTTGCCGAGATGCGCGAGCGCGAGGCGGCAGGGGGCAGCGGCTACCTGGAGACCGACGAGGAGTACATCGTCCAGCGCGGCGACACGCTTACCATCGTGTCCAGCCGCACCGGCTTCTCCGTCGATTTCCTGGCGCAGTACAACCATCTGAAGGACAAGAACCTCATTATCACTGGGGAAGTCCTGCGGTACCCGTCTTTCCGACGGTAGCCGCGGGCTCCCGGAATATTCGGGTTTCATTGCCATGACCGGAACGCCGGGGCGCGGAGCGCCCCGGCGTTCCCTCTTTGCATCCGCGCAGCCGCCGCGCGGTCCCCGCTCTTGACAATATGCCCGCAGGGCTATATATTATATATAAACGTGATGACGCCCAGGCCCTGCCGTCAGGCGGGAAGCCTACTCCCTGTCTCCAGAGCGTGGGACGGGGCAGGGCCTTCGCGAAAATCGGTACAGGGAGGTCAGGAAACATGGCTTTGAACAGATCGCCGCTGCGCGCCCAGACCACGGCGGATGTCCCGCTGGCGCGCGTGCAGGCATTCAACAGATTCATCGACGAGGCGTCGGAACTGCGTAACGTGCGGATCTTCATGCACGGCACCTTCGATGCCTCCCTCAACAGGCACCGCGGGGATTCCGGGACGAAGGGGCCGCGGCTGGTCATATGCCTGGGGCACCCGGACGCCCGGGCCGTTACCAACTGGACGTTCGCCTTCCCCAACCTGAACGGTAAGCAGTCCTCCACCCGGTCCCTGCGGTACCGCTCCGACGGTTCGCCCCGGGCCGACGGCCTGGGCCCGCGCCCCGCGGTCGAGGCGATCACCGGGGACCCTAAAGAAGGCAAGGCGGGGCAGAGCTACATGCCTGCGGAACAGGACGCGCTGGCGAAGCGGGCCGCGCTTGCGGTGAACGGCATGCCCTTCTTCGACCTGTTCGACAAGGACCCCATGGAGAGCCTCGCGGCCGCTATAGACGCCGGCGGGAACCGGGAGTTCGACGCCCTTGCGGCCTGCGTGCAGCGGACACGCAAATGCCTGGCGCAGGCGGCCGCGGACCCGTCACGGGCCGAGGCCCTGGGCGCGAACCTGTACGCCGGGTTCCGCAAGGTCGCTTCCGGCGGGCAGATCCTGGCCAAGTCCGGGAAAGTGCTGATGGACGGCACGGACCCGGTGGTGCGTGCCATGGCGTCGGCGTTCCCGGACCACATGGGAGAGTCCCTGCAGAAGCTGGCGACGCTGCCCGGCGGCCCGTCGGAACAGGAGCTGTCCATGCTGGACGCAGTCGCCGTGGGCCGGGCCGGCGCGGACCCTGCCGCCGAGGCCTACCAGGCCATGGGGCTGGGCGCGCTGTACGACGCCCTGAGCCGGGCCAACGCGGACTTCGAGGCCAACGGCTGCTCGGCGGAGGCGGCAGATTTGGGGCAGTACCTGGACGGCGAGGCCATGCGGGGCCTTCTGTACCTGTCGGCCTACAAATGCGTGCAGGACCACGGGGGCACCCACGACCTGAACGCGAAGGGCAAGGCCGACGCCGTAGGCGTGCTGCCGAAGGCGGAGAACGTATACTACAAGCTGTGCATGACCAGGGCCGATGGCGAGATCCAGCGGAACATCGAGGACGCCAACCTGCAGCCGAAGGGCTGCGCATACCCGAAGCTGTCGGCACGGTCCGCAGGCACGGGCTCCCCGGACCGGATGTCCAACGCCCTGTCCTACCGGCTGTTCCGGTGCGAGGCGGCCGGCGAGGACCCGGACCTGGCGTCGGGCCTGCCTGCCGGCAGGTTCTACATCGGGGCCCATGCGGCCGGCGAGGCCGGCCAGGTGCTGTGCGACATCGGGGACCGGAAGGGCGTGCCCCTGCAGGACCTGATGAAGGACGACGGCCCCGGCTCGCCCTTAAGAAGCATGCCGGCCCTGTCCGAGGCGGCCCATGCCGGCGTGGGCGCGGTGCAGATCGCCCGCACCATGCTGAAGGACGCCGGCGGCGAGGCCCTGGACGTGGCGGTCCTGGAGATGTGCCTGTACCGCAAGATGCGCGGGCCCGGCGGCCCGCTGTCCCGGTTCGAGCAGGGGATCGCGGCCCGGGAGAGCGCGTACCTGGAGGCGGCCAACGGCTATATCGGTTCGGACGGGAAGGCCGTGATGAAGGACGGGCAGCTGCGGCTGTTCACCCAGATGCGGCAGGCCGTGTCCGGGGTGCCGGACATCGCCTCCGGGAGCACCGGGTTCGGGAACATCTTCCGGTGCCGTTTCGAGAGGTGCGTCGGCTTCTCGGAGCACACGCGGGAACTCTTCTGCCTGGCGGAGGACGCGCCGTCGAAGCCTGCCGACGCCAAGTACGCGGCTGCCTTCCGCAAGATGGACGCGGAGCGGTCCTCGGTCCAGGAGCGTTACGGCATACCGGAAGGGTCCTGGGAGGAGCACATGCTGCAGGCGTCCCCCGGAGCGGCGGAGCATGCCCGGGACATGGCGGCGTTCGCGTCGGCCCTGGCTGATGCGTCCAGGACGGCGGATGAGCGCAGCGCCCTGGCCTATGCCCAGAACGACTACATGGTGCTGTGCGACGTGTACGGCGCCGTATCGGCGGAGCGCCTCCGCTCGGTGATGGACGACGTGGCCCAGGAGGGCAGCCACAATTGGTTCGGCCTCTACCGGCCCATGGACGCCGTCGAGGCGACGGCCCTGCGGGACTGCTACGGCATCACGCCCACGACCAGCGGCGTGGAGCCTCCCACGGTGCCGCTCGTGCAGCAGGGAACGCCGGAAGGCTTCGCCGCGGCGCTGTTCCCGGCCCTCCAGCGCTATCCGGAGCTCAGGGACAGGGTGTACGGCCAGCTGGAGAGCGCGTCCCTGGACCGGTCTACGGATCCCGGGGACATGAAGTACGGCGCGGCCATGGACATGATCCGGCGGCTGGGGGATACGCCCCAGTACACGCCGGACCAGGTGGCGCCGGCGGTCCAGGCGGCGGAGCATCGGGCATCAGAGCGGATGGCCGCCCTGGGCAGCCTGCTGAAGCGTACCTACGGCGAGGACGGGGATACGCCGGATCCGAAGGATGCCGGCAGGGACGTCACGGACGGCTGAACATGACGGCTTACGGCCGGGGCTTTCGGGCCCCGGCTTTTATTTTATTATTTTTATTGATTTTTGTTTATTTTTATGATATACTAAGCCGAAGGGCGGGGAGGCCGCCCATGCGTACATACCGGAAAGACAGGAGGGACGGGACATGAAATGCCCCACATGCGGAGAGACGATCAGGAACGGGCGCTGCCCGTTCTGCGGATACAGGCCCACGACGGAGGACATGGCCGCCGAAGCCCGCTGGGCGGAAGAGAAGCGGCACCTGTCCGGAGGCGCGGCAGGGCCTGACTGGAAGGCGGAACGGCCTGGCATCATGGACATCGCGTCGCGGGTAAAAGCCGGCGCCGCGGCGAGGACGCCGCGGGCGAGGCCCAAGGCACAGGCCGAAGGGGCCCAGGGCAGGAAGCCGCCACGGGAGCCCGCGCGGCAGGCCGTGACGAAGGAGCCGAGGCCGGAACGGCAGAAGCCGCGCCGGAAGGCCCGCGAGAAGCACAAGGTCAAGGGCGTGTCCATGGGCCTGGTGCTGAAGCTGGTGGTCGCCCTCTGGTTCCTGGCCGTGTTCGCCAGCTTCTGCTCGGTGCTGGCAGGGGAGTACGGGATCGACATCCCCGGGATGTTGGGGGACCTGCTCCGATGGATCGGGCACAAGCTGTCCGGCGAGCCGGAATATATCGTTCCGCAGGGCAATTATATCCTGTACGGCTGACAGGCCGTATTTTAGATATTTAATTTATTATCTTTGTTGACATTTATATTATTTTCATGTTATCATGTGGCACAGAGCATGGCATGAAGGAAAGGAAGGAACGCACCATGGCTGAACAGACGAAACAGGCAAAAGGGCGCCCCAAGGGCAAGACGAAGCACGGGCGTACCATCTCCTGTTATATACGCAGCGACATCTACAGTGCCCTGATGCGGCACTGCGAGCTGACCGGCCAGACCAAGACGATCGCGATCGAGCGCGCCATCGAGCACATGACGCGCGACAACGGGACCTTCGACGGGGAGGACATCATCGCTGCCCAGGAAGGAGGCGACCGCTGATGGCCGAGACGGCGAATTTCATCTGCTATTCATTCTACGTGCCCGAGAAGGACGAGAAGCTGAAGCAGTTCGTGGAGGCGCAGTCGAACCTGTCGCTCTCCGTGCGCCTGATGATGAAGGCCTTCCTGGCCAACAACGGCGGGCAGCCGGACGACATGGACGTGTCCGTGATGGACCTGGACAAGCTGGTGCGCGCGATGCGCCTGGATGCCGGGATCGTGGCGGAGCTCCCTGCGAAACGGGGCCGCCAGAGGGACCGGGAACGGGCGGAACGGCGCGCGGCCAAGCTGGCTGCAGCACAGTGCGGCACGCAGCAGGCCCCTGCCGCGAAGCCATCCCCGGCACCGGCCCCTGCCGATGACGTACAGGCTACGGTTCAGAAAGCGGGGCAGGACGCCGCTGTGAAGGCACAG